>Ga0180434_10003636_pt1 | contig 19514 bp, 18 predicted proteins | sample SS_ome_7_FD_132453 | JGI IMG/M metagenome (GOLD analysis project Ga0180434, IMG submission 132453) | Hypersaline lake sediment archaeal communities from the Salton Sea, California, USA - SS_1_D_2 metaG | ecosystem: Environmental > Aquatic > Non-marine Saline and Alkaline > Hypersaline >...
GACTGTGATTCCATGGTATGTAGACGTTTCCCCGTTCACTGCTTTCACGTTTATTGTATCCCGTACTGCAGCGGTAAATCCGTTATCTTTACGGAGATATCAGACGGCATTCGCCCGGTGATATACGTTGATTCCTATTATTCATGATCAGGAGGCGCCTATGTTGAACCGCATCCCCCCATCCTTGTTGGCAGAGGTTCTCTCTTCGATTTCCGCGGGCGATTCCCGGGACGATATTCTTAACAGCATCTGCCGGAAACTGAGGAGTTCCGTACCGCATTACGATTGGGTGGGCTTTTATATTGTGGATCCGGATCAACCGCGGACATTGATACTCGGTCCGTATGACGGCGCCCCCACCGAGCATACGGTTATACCATTCGGAAAGGGAATATGCGGCCAATCGGCTCTCATGGAACAACCGCTTATCGTTGACAGCGTCAGCGATGAATCAAACTATCTCGCCTGCAGTATCGATGTACAATCGGAGATCGTGATTCCCGTGCTCAAGAACGACTCGTATGTCGCTCAATTGGACATAGATTCGCATACCCCGGGCGCATTTAAAAAGGAAGATGAGGAATTTCTGTCAGCCATTTGTTCCGCGGTGAGCGATATATTTTGAAAGAGGTGTTCGGCATCGGGTTTCTGCTTTAAAAATCCGATATGAGAAAAATGGGATTAATGTGAACCGGGGTGTTTATTTACCTCGTACAGGAATCGACCCGTACAATTCTACCAGATGGACATGCCATGCACATCATTGATATCATCAACAGAAAACGCATTCCAATCCCCTGGGATGAAGGCGATAACATACCGTGGAACGATGCGCATATAAGCTGGCGCATGCTGGGAGAACACCTCTCACAGGCTCACGACTCCGCCAGCCGCCGCGTTGATACCATTGAACAGCACATTCAATGGATCCACGAGACCATATTACAGGGGAAAACCTCTCGAATTCTCGATCTCGCCTGCGGGCCGGGTCTGTACACAACCCGGCTTGCGCTACAGGGTCACAAATGCGTGGGCATAGACTATTCCCCGGCCTCGATCATCTATGCCATCGAGCAGGCGGACCTCCATGATATAGCCTGTACGTATCTCCATGAGGATATCCGCACCGCCGTCTATGGTTCCGATTTTGATCTGGTTCTTCTCATATTTGGTGAGTTTAATGTATTCAAAACCGAAGATGCATCGGTTATATTGCGAAAAATATACGATGCGCTCTTACCCGGAGGATCGGTCATTCTGGAATGCCATACATATGAAGGCGTGAAAAAACTCGGTCTCGAAGATCGCTCCTGGGATAGCCTTCATCAGGGCTTATTCTCCGAGCAGCCATACCTTTGTCTCGAAGAATCAGTCTGGAATCGAGAAACCCATACCACGACGATTCGATACTATATCATCAATGCCGAAAGCGCCGCCGTCACGCGTCACGCGCAGACAATACAGGCCTACTCTCATGAGGAATACACCGGCCTGCTCGAGAGTTGCGGATTTCGCAATATATCCTTTGAACCGTCGCTCCGTGGAACCCATGATCCATCACAGGAAGGGCTCATCGTCATTCGCGCGGAAAAAGGCCCCGGATCATATACCGAAACCCGCGAAGAACCGTAATTCTTAAACGCTGCTACTCTGAATCGCTCTCGCCTGCCGCGCTATTCGGATGAACGGGACGGTTACGCGGCCGTCGATATGTCCGTCTTCTTCCGTACTTCATCTCCTTTGACGGCGTAATCTCCTGCACCGAAGGTTGAGACGGTGACTCCGTTTCCGCCATCTCCATTGATGGTTGTACGGGTTCTGTTTCTGCTGGCAGTTCGAATCGTTCCGGTCGTTCCCGTCGTTCTCCTCGCTCAGGTCGTTCAACACGTTCCGTATGTTCCGGCCGTTCCCGTCGTTCAGGTTGTGCGGGTCGTTCGGATCGTTCGGATCGTTCGGAAGCGCCCCGTCGAGGCTTTCGCTGTTTCTGCGATCCGGACGGCGCAATGACGATCTTCCGTTCGGGTTCATTTCCCACGGAATACGTTGATATGTCTCGTTCTTCTTTCAAAGCCATATGAACCGCTCTGCGCTCACCGGGCGGCATCGGTTCCATGGTCATTCGTCTGCCGGTTCTTTTAACCTTCTGTGCAAAATGAATGGCACGCTGAACCAGGGCATCCCGTCTCCGTACACGATACCCGCCCACGTCTACGACTATTGGTGCCGGGCTTCCGGTTTGCCGTTCCACGAGGCGTCTCAGTATGTGTTGAAATGCTTCAAGAGTTGTACCACGTCTTCCGATAATGATACCACCGTCATTTTCTTCCATGGAAAGGTCAACCTGGTAATACCCCTCGGAGTAATACGGCTTTGCCTGTCCCGGGATTCCCATACGTGACAGGAGGTCTTCCGCTGCGAATGCCGTTACGCGAATAGTATCTTCATCAACCTCTTCGCCATCATCAGCGGAAGCGATCGGTTGTACCGATATAACGGCCGGTTTCGCCCCAAGTAGACCAAGGACACCCCGCGATCCGGCGTCGACTACGGTGTATTCAGATTGACGTAGTTTTCTCCCCAAGCGCTCCTCTGCTGCGCGAACCGCCTCCTCCACAGAACGGCCCTGCTGTTCGAATGATTCCATACTGACTCTTGCTCCCTTCCATTCCTAGCCACTCCCTGAGGCCCGAGTCGCACGTTTCTGTAACAATTGCTGCCCGATCTGCAAGAGATTGAATATCAGCCAGTACAGAACAAGTCCCGACGGAAATCTGAAGAATATATACGTCATGAATATCGGCATTCCGTAGGTAAGCGCCTTATTCTGGTTACCGGTAGCCATCATCCGGCTGCTGAAGAACTGTGTAATTCCCATGAGTATCGGCAGGCCATAATTGGGTTGCGAAAGATCGGTTATGAGCCCGGGAATAAATGTGGCACCACGTAAATAGATCGATGACCTCAGTATCGGATACATGGCAAAGAAGATCGGCATCTGAACGACGAGAGGTAGACACCCCCCTAATGGATTCACGCCATGTTCCCGATACAGCTTCATCGTCTCTTCTTGCTGCTTCTGTTGATTGTTTTTGTATTTCTCCTTGATAGCCGCAAGCTTCGGTTGAAGCTCCTGCATCTGCTTCATTGACTGCATACTTTTCCGGGTAAGCGGATGCAGAATAAGTTTCATTGTTATAGCGAAAAGAATAATGACTATGCCATAGTTCGGAACGACATCGTGAACTTTGGTCAGGAACAGGAGGATCACCCGCCCGATGGGACGCAGGTATCGATTTCCCATATCCACCGCATGGGTAACGCCACGGCCCAGCGGAGCTACGAGATCATACTCCAGGGGACCGAGATACACGGTGAACGCTTCACTCATCGTTCCGCCCGCGGCGAGGCCTTCCATGGTGAATCCGATCTCACCGCGATTCGAACCTCCGAGGGAATGGATACGATGCCATGAAACCGAATCGGGTATGACGGCTGCCAGAAAATACTTGGTCCGTAGACCTACCCAATCCAAGGTTCCTTCGCGAACTTCCGGGTTTTCCTCTTTGATTTTTCCGAGTTTTTTATTCCAGGGGTCACCGACGATTCCCGCTCTGAGTGAGAAATAGGAAAGATCGTCTTTCTGGTTCTTTTCCGTAACCTGCAAGCCCGGATTGAACGTAAGTTCATACCCGGCGATTCCGAGTTTGTGGCTCCGCATATCCAATCGACATGTATAGCCGTCGTCAGGAATATCGAGGATTTTTTGTATGCCACACCCTCCATCTCCTCGTGCGGTCCATATGATGCGTGCAGCTCTCCCGGATCCCGCTGAACGCTCTACATCGAGTCTGAACGGTAGATCATGAAGATTATATACCTGACCGCCTTTACGAACGGAGAGCTGAAATGCGCCTTCATACGACTCCGGAAAAAGAGATACCTGATCCCCCAGATAGTCACTGTATTCAGGAAGCTCCCATCCAATGAGCTTCCCGCCACGCGAAGCAACGGTTAGAACCAAGGATTCAGTAACAACGGTTACCGTCTCATCCGGTGACGGCTGGAATCCCGGAATGAGGGTTTCATATATCGATTCAACATCAGAAGCCCGGGGTTCTTCCTCCGGAGACAGAGAAACCGCCGGAGTTATGTATTCGTGTTGAATCGTCTCCTCATAATCCATGGTATCTGGCGTTTCCGGGATTGTGTCTCTTCGCACGATCTGCTCTTCGGTACGTGCCGGAGCAGTGTATCTATTAAATAGAAACTTCTGCGAGATCCACATGGTCAATGCCACGAGGACGAAAAAGAGAACGAGCCTCTTCTCCACTATGCTACTCCCTCTCGCTATGGGTCGGTACGGGATCGAAACCGCCCTTATTCCACGGATGACACCGCGATATTCTGCGTATAGCCATGATCATTCCCCGTAAAGCCCCGAAGCGTTCAATGCTTTCTACCGCATAATGTGAACAACTCGGGTAAAACCTGCAGCTCGCCGGTAACATCGGAGAAACCGCAGCCTGATATACTCGAATCATCGCAATGAGCAGCCATCCTATACTGTGACGTATCCCGTTCAACATATGATTCCAGCGGTTTTCCACAGGTGATCGAGCTCCTGTTGGGTATCGGTACACGATAACTCGGCACTCCCTTTTCTCGCGATTATAAGCATTCGTGAAGGCCGAATTTCCGTTCGCCTCAGACGATACGATTCCCGTATACAACGACGAACAGAGGTACGTTTCACCGCATTTCCAACGATTCGTCCAACCGCTATACCGAACATAGGGTGAATACCCCCCATTTCATACAGCAATACGAAGTGTTTTCCCGTACGGCGACGGCCCTTCTTTCTTAATCGATCGAAATCACGTTGGAGATGCAGCCGTTCCGCGCGTGGAAGCCGATGGTTACGCTGACAGCCTCTTTCGACGCTTTGCGCGGCGGGCATTTAGTATCCTTCGACCCCAACGGGTACTCATCCGCTGACGAAAACCATGGGTATGTTTGCGCCGCTTATTTCTTGGTCGATATGTAAATGACATTGGTATACTCCCCTACGGATCTACGGTATAGCCTCTTCACTCATTCTTGATCGGGAGACAATAAAAGAGTGTCCGAATGATGAAGTCCACCAAAAGACACCCTGTAACTTTCATCGAATTGGAAATAGAAACAAAACTTCGACAGGGCGATGAAGTTACATCAGGAAGATACCCGGTCAAGAATACCATTATTCACCCGTCCCGAACAGATTTCATTTTACGACACATACGCATCCATGAGCATCGCTCAATCCGCCGCGGATCTTTGCGTAAATGATGGATAAAACGTATTTACACGTGTCTTCAAAATACCTGTCCCGTTTCAATGATTTTCCATTGACAAGCGCACCCCAAAAGGGTAGTTATTTCCCTTGCCTTTAATCGTTCCCATTAACCGTTATTCGTCATTTACAGGCATCAACAAGAGGTGTGGATAACTTGTTGAAAAGAGGATTTTCCGTCTCAAAAAACATAGTCAGAAAAGGAGATTCCTCCTGTCAATACTCCATTCCTCCCGTGTGTTTGGCATATGGTCGAATTCATGGTTTTACCATTGTATTTTCAGTACTTAACGGCCTCACTTCAACCAGATTATTAAATAAGAGGCCGTAACCGTATGTCAGATCGGGCATGTCACTCTTCTTGTCCATGATTTCTCACTGACTGATTATGAGGGCATTGTGGATAACTTGTTGAGCACATTAGATTCATCCGCTGCACCGGATCCCCAGGATCTGTGGAATTTTTCCATCGATCTCCTGCATCAGAACGGTGCTCTTACTCCCGGTACATTCTCACTGCTTTCATCCGGACAGGTCATTGATTTTGACGGAAACGAGCTTCGTGTGGAATTACCGCATGGATTTCACGCTCAGTGGATCACCACACACCATATGCCTAATCTGCTGAAAGCCCTTGAAGAGGTAAACGGAACGCCGCTGAAACTGAAACTCGTTGCCGAAGAAAACAATCATCCTCAACTCACTGAGGACGTGAAACACGAACCCGTACCGGCTCCCATCTCTTCTGTTCTGAATACATCCTTTACCTTCAATAATTTCATCGTGGGAAAAAGTAACGAACTTGCTCATGCGGCGAGCATGACGGTTGCCATGAATCCCGGCATTTATTACAACCCGCTCTTCATATACGGTGGAACGGGTTTGGGTAAGACGCATCTTCTCCATGCCATCGCCCATATCGTTCTCACGGGCATACCCGATGCATCCGCCCGTTACGTCAGTTCAGAAGAATTCACCAATGATCTGATCAGTTCCATCTATACCAATAAGCCCGAGGAGTTCAGGAAAAAATACCGTACACCGAAACTTCTCCTCATCGATGATATTCACTTCATCGCCGAGAAGGAGAGAACCCAGGAAGAGTTCTTTCATACCTTCAATGAACTCCATCGACGAAAAAGCCAGATAGTGATAACAAGCGACAGACCTCCCCAGGAGACAAAACTCGAACATCGCCTTATATCGCGTTTCGAATCCGGTCTCGTCGCCGATATTCAGAGCCCCGACTATGAAACCAGACTCGCGATTCTCCAGAAAAAGGCGGCCATGCTCAATCTTCGGGTACCGGACGATGTACTCATGTTCATAGCCGGAAATGCAAAGAGAAATGTTCGTCAGTTGGAAGGATGTCTCGTTCGTCTATCCGCGCAGTCAATACTGCAGAAGGAGATAGATATATCTCTTGCCCGAAGAATTCTTGCCGATATCGTCCCGAAACGATCATCGTCAGTTTCCCTGGAGGAGATCGTCAGGACAACGGCCCATACCTTCGGCATATCCCCGGGTTCACTGACTTCCCGCCGCCGTACCGCTCAGATTGCACGAGCCCGGCAGGTTGCCATGTATCTCGCCCGGGATCTTACGAGTCTCTCAACAACGGATGTGGGCAACTACTTCGGCGGTCGAGATCACTCCACGGTCATCCACGCTGTTCGTCAGATTCAATCTCACATAGATGATGACTCCGACTTCGCGAATACCGTTCTCTCCATAAAGCAGCAACTCTCTTTCTAAGCCTCGTTTCTCTTCGGGTTTCGTAACGAAATCGAAGAAATGCTTGTGATATCAAGGCATATGAATGAAGCTCTCGAAGGCGTATCCTCTGAGATACGACGAGAAGGCTGAGTGAATATAACGATGAGAGCACAATCAGTGGTTCGGTTATAGTAGAAAACCGGTAAAAAACGAGGCTTATATCTCTTCTTTTTATCCCCCTTCGCAGATAACCACCGGTGTAATCGTGGGGCTCCATTTTAACGATTTGACTCTCAGTTTTCGGTTAATGGTTTTCAAATCCATAAACCGTCGGCCATTCAACCCCTTTTGATGAGACTCAGATACTCTGTTATGCTCAGAACAGGTGAACCCCTCTTTCTCTTGCTTCCTCCTTTCGAAAAGGAGGACAGAGGAGAATTTAAATTTTCCGATGCTGATAGCTGAGAGACAAGGTCCGTGAGAAAAGTCGAAGGGCTGAACGCTGATAGCTATTAATGATAACTCCGCATAATTCTTGTAATCCTTGAATACTCGCCTGGTTTCGTTATGAAACCGTTGAGATATATACGCTTTCAAGGCTCGCGAACGCAGACCTCGGAAACGTATCCACTGAGATACGTTGAGAAGGCTAAGCGAGCACAACGAAGAAAGAGTATGTATATCGGCGGTTGTAGTAGAAAACATGCGAGCATCCAAGGATAGTGGATATCTCTGTTGATAAGCTCTTGATCCATTCTTAATACACACAATTCGGTTCATATCCCGTCAATATTCCAACAATTTGTCAACAGGATATTCCCTTGTCGAATGCATTATATATCAACGTCTCTGATCACTTAATAACAACCGGTTACCATGCCTACTACTACTACTGTTCTAAACTAATATTATAGTTTGTCCTCGTTATCAGTGAGAAAACATCACCGTGATCGTACAACATTCTTACGTTCACACCATTCACCCACGGGACAGGATGAGCATCGGGGAGAAAGTGGTGTGCATACCGATCGCCCGAAGAGAACAAGGATACGATTTACCGGTTTCCAGAACCGGTGTGGAAGATGAGTTCGAAGCGCCATCTCCGTCTGTTCCGGAGTCTTGGTATCCACGTATCCCAAACGATTCATAATCCTGTGTACATGGGTATCAACGCAGATTGCCGGTATATCAAACGCCACGGACTGAACGAGATTAGCGGTTTTTCGTCCAACACCCGGAAGCGACAGGAGATCTTCCATATCCGACGGTACCTGCCCGTTGAACCGTTCAATTATAAGAGTACTTAATGCGCGAATCTGGCCGGCTTTTGTATTGGAAAATCCCGCGGGATAGATAGCCCCGGCTATGGTTTTATCCGAAAGGCCCACCATTTTTTCCGGAGTAGACGCTTTATCGAACAGTCGTTTGGCGGCATCACGTGTCGTCTCTTCCCTGGTTCGAAGACTAATGATACATGAAACCAAAACCCGGAATGGATCTCTCTGTCCATGTTCCTCCACCACGAGAGGATCATCCAGCTTCAGGACATATGACTCTATGACCGGAAGAACGTCTGAAACGGTAGCGGTGTCCACGATCTTTCTCCTTTTATCTATTTCCTGAATTGAGCGATTCTCATCTACTCCGTCTTCGCTTGGCTTTCGTCTTCGTCGGGTGACTTCGCCGTAACAAGCCACCGCGACAAATCGTTACGAAAACAATCACTCAATTTAGGTATTCCGTGTTTCTTACCGGGATTCTGCTATGCATAGACGAGCCGATGTTTTCTATATCAAAGACTCAGCGTACCAATCGCTCGGAAAAGGATCGGATGCATGCTGCCATAATACCCTCGACTGCCATGCGAATGAATCCGGTAAGAAATGCAGGTTACCATTCTTAGTACCACTACGGGGTAATGGGTTGTACATTCAACGAAAAGACGCCAGTATAATCCGCGGGAATCGACATGCTACAGTATGCACGCTGTTCATTGCGGATTCGATAACACATATATGAACAGGTAAAAGAGGAACGGTACGGAATGCAAGATAATGAACCGCAACTCGTGAGCGCCGTGGTTATAAATTTGAACGGTTCGGATCTGCTTCCCCATGCAATTACATCATTACAAAAGCAGCACTATGATCGTTTGGACATCATTGTGGTAGATAACGGATCCACGGATGGAAGCCAGGATATGCTGCGAGCCGATTTTCCCGATGTTTGTCTCGTGGAAAACCGAAAAAATTTAGGATTTGGCGGCGCAAATAATATCGGTATTGAACACGCACTTCGGAATGGTGCCCGGTATGTATTTCTTCTCAACTACGATGCGACTATACGTGAGGACTGTGTTTCCCGAATGGTTGAGACTATGGAGAAAAACGGACCGGCGATTATCGGGGCAAAGATCTATTATCATGAACCACCTGACCGAATATGGTCCGCGGGCGGGACGGTTACACTGTGGAGCGGGCGTATCGCCCACCGCGGAATCCGTAAACTGGACGAGGATCGTTACAATCGTCGAATGCATGTTGATTATGTTACCGCATGTACCATGCTCATTCACCGGTCCGTAATCGAAACCATCGGGTACTTCGATGATGTCTATTTTCCCAGCTACTGTGAAGACGTTGATCTGTGCAGAAGAGCCGATTTGAGCGGATTTCCCATTCTCTACGAACCCGAAGCCGTTGCCTGGCATCGTGTTTCATCACATAGCGGCGGCGGTATAACGGCGCTCAAAGTACGTCTCAGAGTAAGGAATGAGTTCATTGTATTCAAACGATATGCACACTGGTATAACTGGATAACCATACCGGTCTGCACGTCTGCTCGTTTCATGATGTTCACCGTTCGATGGCTACTGTCAGGTCAGTGGAAGTTGCTCGCGGCCGGATTCCGGGGATTTCTATCACTTTTTCGTACAGAGACATGACAGTGCGCGCGCCGTTCAACGCTCCGTATGAACAGGAAATACCGGTACTTTTTCGAGGATGAACGTATCGGTAAAACCTGAGGGATAGAGGTGTAATTCGAGAACACGAATAACCTCCATGCAACGGTAAATAATTAGTTTTCAGAATACCCGAGTAAAACCTTGAGAAATAAGGGTGAAACGAGTACCTTAGCAGGGCTGCGGAGTGAGCATTTTGCAGCGGAATGTTTTACCCGATTTTCACAATGGATACACCGATTGCGCAAGGAGATTTCGTATGCGGGTTACACTATCACCTGCCCTGCTTGGGACGTCGCTCCGAGATATCACCGGAATTATTCATCCGCATCCCAGCTCCCCCATACTTGGAGCCGTATTGATAACGGCGGACGAGAAAGGGATATGGCTGTGGGGAACGGACCTTGATGTTTCCGGCAGATTCCAGGTTGAGGGCGTTGTCGAAGAGCCCGGCAGGGCCGCTGTTCATGCCAAATTATTTGCCGATACCGTGCGAAATCTTCAGCAGGACCAGGATCTATCTATCACCATAAGCGATGATCAGGCTCAGCTGGAATGTGGGAGAAGCCGGTTTGTCATGCCCGTGATGCAGCATGAGGAGTTTCCGGTGTTTCCCGAGATGGAGAATCCCGACAAAGTACTCTTTAAATCAAATATTCTCGATCTTCTTGTGAAATCGACCGTGTTTGCCGCGGGGAGAGAAGAGTCGCGGCCCGGTCTCAACAGCATACTCTGGGAGCTCGCCGACGAATCAATGAGTATGGTTGCAACGGACGGGCGGCGATTGGCGTGGATGAAATCGGCGCTTGCTGAACCTACGAGGTTGCAGAGAAAATTCATCATGCCACCAAAGGCTCTGAATCAGGCGGTGAAACTTATCGGATCCACGGAGGAAGTTACGGTTTCCTTCGGGAAGCGATTTGTAGGCTTTGAACTCCCGTATGCGGTTCTCTACACACGGGAACTTGATACGGCATATCCCGATTATGCAGCCGTAATACCGAAGGAAACACGACTCAATATCAATATTCCGCGGAGCGATCTCATTGCCGCCCTGAAACGGGCTGTTCTCTTCGCAACACCTCTCACCAGTCAGATACGACTTGAAATGAATGAAGCAAAACTGATCGTTCATGCGGAATGCCCGGAGGTAGGTGAGGCGACGGAAGAAATAGATGTTCCATACGAAGGAGAATCATTCCAAATCGGCTTCAACGGCAGGTATCTGCTCGAGATACTATCACATATGACTAGCGAACAGGTGACATTGAAGATGAATGCCCCTCTCAAGGCGGCGCTTGTGGTTCCGGAAACCACGGAAGAAGGCCAGAGTTATACCTGTCTGCTCATGCCGCTCAGATTGAATGAATAGGACGGGATTACTTCTTCTCGTAATACGGAGCGCATCGGGTGATTATTCGATCGCTCTCTATACGTGATCTCAGAATACATCGTCGGATTGAGATAGAGTTTCCGGATACCGGCCTTGTATTCGTTGGAAAAAACGGCGTAGGGAAAACCTCCGTACTTGAAGCAATTCATTGTGCGGCGGTGGGCCGTTCCTTTCGCCGCGTGCCGGACGATGAACTCATCCGGACCGGGTGTGACAGTCTTGAAGTTATTGCTGAATTCATGTGGCGCGGGGAGGACCACAGGATAGAATTTCGCGTCGTTTCGGGTCTTGGAAAAAAAATGTATATGGACGGGCAGGTTGTGCACCGTCTCGGTGAACTGGTAGAGCTGACGCGAGTAGTGACGACATCGGGCGACGATGTATTGCTCGTGGAAGGTTCACCGATGTATGGAAGACGATGGCTTGACCTTCTGACATGCCAGATCGAGGCGGGTCACGTTGCGCGGTTGATTCGATATAATCACGTTCTCAAACAGAGGAACAGGCTTCTGTCGAATGCTCGTGACGGCTATACAACATCGGAAAAAACAGAGCTGGATCCGTGGACTGATCAGTTGTTTCAGATAGCCCATGAAATAGAGCAGCGAAGGATTGAGCTCATAACGCGGATCGGTGATCGGGTGCAGGAATTCTACAGCATGGTATCAGATGATTCGCGTTCGCTTGCCGCGGGGTACCGGCCGGGATTGAAACCGGATACCACGCGTGAAGACCTGAAAAGATACGAACGAACGGAGTATTCACGCGGATATACGTTGTGGGGTCCCCAGCGCGGCATACTCCATTTTGATCTGGACGGTTTATCTGCGCGCTCATATGCCTCGCGGGGAGAAAAACGAAGCATTTCATTTGCACTCAAGCTCGCGCAGTCGCAGATCGTTGATGAGAGACCGATATGTCTTCTTGATGATCTATCACAGGAGCTTGATGAACGGAGAAGCAGTAAAGTACTGGAACTTTTCATGGAACACGGTCAGGTCATCGTATCGAGTACTCGACCGGTTCGTTTAGAGGATACCGAGCTTCAGTCCATTACGCTCGGCAGGGAAGAGAACAGTGAAGAACAGTGAACCGCGACCCATTGGTGAAGCGGTGGAATCTTTTCTGGAAAAGAGGAATTGGAATTTTTTAACACATATCAGGCGCGCGGGTGATATATGGTCGCGTATTGCATCCGAAGGAATGAGGATGAACTGTCGGGTAGTTTCATGTACGAACGGTACATTGGAGATAGATACGGATTCCGCCGTATGGGCACAGGAAATCCGCATGCTCATACCGGAACTCATCCGTTTGTTCAATCAGGAGGCTGGAGAGAGCCTGGTGGAACGCATTACGGTACGAATTAGGAGGAAGAGCGGGTGACAGAGAAGGGAAAAACCTCATCACAATATGAAGCAGAACAGATACAGGTTTTAGAAGGTCTTGATCCGGTACAACGACGACCCGGAATGTATATAGGGTCAACGGGACCCCGAGGTCTTCATCACCTCGTATGGGAAGTCGTTGATAATGCCATAGACGAGGCGATGGCAGGCATCTGTGATAGAATAGACGTGAATATCCGGGAGGATGGAAGTGTACGCGTCATAGACAACGGGCGTGGTATACCGGTGGATATCCACAAGGATCAGGGACGGTCGGCGGTTGAGGTCGTCATGACGACGCTCCATGCGGGAGGGAAGTTCGACGATTCCAGTTACAAGGTTTCAGGGGGCCTTCACGGCGTTGGTGTATCCGTGGTGAACGCGCTTTCAGCATGGCTGGAAGTAACGGTTGAACGTCAGGGGGGGATGTACAGCCAGCGGTATGAAAAAGGAGTACCCCAGGAACCGCTCAAACGTGTCGGAAAAAGCAAAAAAACCGGAACTACTATAACATTCCTCCCTGATCCGGATGTATTTGATACCACGGTATTCAGCTATGACACGTTGGCTCACCGTCTCAGAGAGCTCGCCTTTCTGAACAGAGGACTCGCAATCCATCTCTCCGAGGAGAAAACCGGCAAGATGTCGGAGTTCAAGTTTGATGGAGGCGTATCATCCTTTGTGGAGTATCTCAACGAGAACCGTAAAGTTCTGCATCCACATCCCATTTATTTCTCCCGAGAGCGTGATGACGTCGTGGTAGAAGTAGCCATGCAATACAATGACGGATATGTGGAGAACGTATTCAGTTTCGCCAATAATATAAACACCGAAGAAGGCGGGACTCATCTCTCCGGTTTCCGCGGTGCATTGACGAGGGTCGTGAATGACTATGCGCGGAAGAACAATCTGTTCAAGAAGGCGGATGTTTCCCTCTCCGGGGATGATATCAGGGAAGGTCTCTCCGCGGTTATCAGCGTGAAGCTGAGGGAACCACAGTTCGAGGGGCAGACCAAGACGAAGCTCGGGAACAGCGAAGTTCGCGGTATCACCGAATCAATCGTAGGTGAAGGATTATCGGAGTTCCTGGAAGAACGACCACCCGTGGCTCGAATGATCTGTGAAAAATCGATTCAGGCGGCTCGGACACGTGAGGCGGCCCGGAAAGCGCGGGATCTCGCGAGGCGGAAAACGGCTCTGGATTCAGGGAGTCTTCCCGGCAAACTCGCCGATTGTTCCATTCGTGATCCATCTCAGTGCGAACTCTATATCGTGGAGGGTGATTCCGCGGGGGGATCCGCGAAACAGGGCCGGGATCGACGATATCAGGCAATCCTCGCGTTGAAAGGAAAGATCATCAACGTTGAGAAAGCCCGGCTCGATAAAAGTCTGAACAATGAAGAGATACGGACCATTATCACCGCGCTGGGAACGGGTATCGGCCATGATGATTTCCAGATCGATAATCTTCGTTATCACAAGATTATCATCATGACGGACGCCGATGTTGACGGTGCGCATATTCGAACGCTACTCCTGACATTCTTCTACCGGTATATGCGCGAACTGGTGGAAAAAGGTCATATCTATATCGCCCAGCCACCGCTCTATCGCGTAAAAAAAGGGAAGAAGGAGCGATACGCATACGATGATGCGGAACGGGACAGGATTATCTCGCAGTTCGGAAAGACGGGCGTTGGTATTCAGCGATACAAAGGTCTTGGAGAGATGAATCCGGACCAGCTCTGGAGAACGACCATGGATCCGGAGCGGCGGACAATACTCAGAGTGACGCTTGAAGATGCCGTGGAAGCGGATCACATATTCACCATACTCATGGGAGAGAAGGTTGAACCTCGGCGGGCATTCATCGAAAAGAATGCGGAAAAGGTCAGAAACCTCGATATATAACGGCTCCCGAATGAGCGACGGCGTAGTTGTAACGGAAAGGACGGCAGATGGAAACGGGTCGTGATCGGATAATTCCCATCTACATCGAAGATGAGATGAAGGAATCATATTTAGACTATTCAATGAGTGTCATCGTTCAGCGTGCCCTGCCGGATGCGCGCGATGGACTGAAACCATCGCAGCGGCGGATACTCGTAGCCATGAATGATCTCAATCTGGCGCCGAACAGGGCTCACAGGAAATGTGCGAAAATAGCGGGAGATACATCGGGAAACTATCATCCGCACGGAGAGCAGGTCATATATCCGACACTGGTTCGCATGGCGCAGGAATGGGCCATGAGATATCCTCTGGTGCAGGGACAGGGGAACTTCGGATCCATTGACGGTGACGGACCGGCGGCCATGCGATACACGGAGGCGCGTTTCTCCCATATAGCGGTGGAAATCCTGAGGGATATAGATAAGGAAACCGTCGACTGGTCGTCGAACTACGACGAGACACGGCAGGAACCGAATGTCCTTCCGGGAGGATTCCCAAACCTTCTGTGCAATGGATCAGGGGGCATCGCGGTTGGAATGGCGACAAATCTGCCTCCACATAATGTCCGGGAGATCATAGCCGGACTCAATGCATTGATCGAGAACCCCGGCATCGAAGATGAAGAGTTACTACGAATAGTCACGGGACCGGATTTTCCCACGGGCGGCATAATATTCGGGCGCGAGGGGATACGGAATGCCTACCTCACCGGTACGGGGAAGGTCATCGTTCGAGCGCGGGCGAGTATAGAGAACCGGAAGAGCGGACGCGACGCGATTGTGGTTACCGAAATTCCCTATCAAGTGAACAAGAATACGATACTGGAACGGATCGCGGAACTCGTGAGAGCCAAGAAAATCACCGGTATCGCCGACCTTCGTGACGAGAGTGACCGCGATGGCATGCGTATTGTGGTGGAACTGAAGAGAGACGTCATACCTCACGTCGTACTCAACCAGCTGTACAAACACACGGCCATGCAGACGACGTTCGGGGCAATGATGCTCGCATTGGTGGACAAGCGACCGAAGCTCATGACGTTGAGGAATCTTCTCGAACATCATGTCAATTATCGGCATGATGTTGTTGTACGACGGACCAACTTCGATCTCAGAAAAGCCCGTGAGCGCGAGCATATTCTTCAGGGATTGAAGATCGCGCTGGACAATCTCGATGCGGTGATTGCGCTGATCCGGGGAAGCCGGGATGGCGCAGAGGCGAAGGCGGGGCTTCAGCAACAGTTTGATCTGACTGAGATTCAAGCCCAGGCAATCCTCGATATGAGGCTGCAACGGCTTACGGGTCTCGAGCGTGAGAAAGTCGAGGAGGAACTGAGAGAACTCGCCGTTCTCATCGGGAAGCTGGAGGCCATCCTTTCATCGCGCGCATCGGTGATCAAGGTGGTCAAGGAAGAGTTCGACGAGATCGAGAAGCGGTTCGGAGACGAGCGACGTACGGAAATCGTGGAAGACAGCGGGGAGTTCCGAATCGAGGATCTCATCGCTGATGAAGATATGGTCATCACCATAAGCCACGAGGGCTATATCAAACGGCTCCCGATTCACACGTACAGAAAACAGCACCGCGGCGGGCGGGGTATTTCGGGGATGGGGACCAAGGATACGGATTTCGTGAACAGTCTCATCATCGCCCGCACACACAGCTCCATTCTGTTCTTCAGCGATGCTGGCAAGTGCTATTGGTTAAAAGTACATCAGATCCCTCAGGCCGGGCGAGCATCCCGGGGCAAGGCAATCGTGAATCTCATCCAGATTGAACAGGGCGAGAAGATCAAGGCCTACGTTCCCGTAAAAGAGTTCAGCGAGGGCCAGTATATCATCATGGCCACGAGAAAGGGTCATGTAAAGAAAACAGATCTCATGGCGTTCTCCCGGCCGCGGAAAAACGGGATCATAGCCGTGGGTATCAGAGAAAACGACGAACTCATCAGCGCGGAACTCACGGATGGTGAACAGGATATCATCCTGGCCACACGTTCCGGAATGGCGATTCGTTTTCATGAGAACGAGGTCAGGCCTAGCGGCCGCGGCGCGCAGGGCGTTATCGGTATACGCATGAAGAAAAAGAACGACACGGTGGTTGGAATGGTGGTGGTAAAACGGGAAGCGAGTCTCATGGTGGTAAGCGAGAACGGTTTCGGGAAGAGAACCATGCTCTCCGATTACCGGGTCACTCACCGTGCCGGACAGGGCGTTGTAACCCTGAAGACGCAGGGGCGGAACGGTCCCGTGGTGGGAGTCGCTGAAGTGGTGGATGACGAGGAACTGATGCTCATAACCCGGAACGGCGTCATTATCCGGTTGCCGGTGAACGGCGTGCGTATAATCGGAAGGAATACACAAGGAGTAAAATTCATAAATCTCGATCCGGGAGACAAGGTAAAGGATGTCGAACGGGTCGTAATTACCGAGTCGCCGTCGTCTGACACTCCGGATGAAGAGGGGGATGAGGAAGCAAAGACACCGTCAGACACCGGAGAAACGGCAGCGGAGAACGAGAATGAAACCGAAGGAGACGAGACATGATGATTATAGAGGAGATCTATGCACGGGAGATTCTTGATTCCCGGGGAAACCCCACGGTTGAAGTCGAGGTAACCCTGGAAGATGGTAGCTGGGGACGGGCCGCTGTTCCGTCCGGCGCTTCCACCGGAGAACATGAAGCCCTCGAACTCAGGGATGGCGAGCCCGATCGATTCCACGGAAAAGGCGTACAACAGGCCATCACCAATATCAATGAGCGGATAGCCGAAGCGGTCATTGGAGAAGACGGTACCGACCAGGTCGGCGTCGACACCGTGATGATCGAACTGGATGGTACGGCGAACAAGGCGAATCTGGGCGCGAACGCCATACTCGGAGTCAGTATGGCCGTTGCCCGAGCCGCGGCGCAGTCGTACGATATGCCCCTGTACCGGTATCTCGGCGGCGTTTCCGCCCGTATCCTGCCCGTGCCCATGATGAACATACTCAATGGTGGAGAGCATGCGGATAACAATGTCGATATCCAGGAATTCATGGTTATGCCTCTTGGTGCGTCGAGTTTTTCCGATGCGCTCCGTATGGGTTCGGAGATCTTCCACTCACTGAAAAAGGTGCTCAAAGGTAAAGGTCTGGCCACGTCAGTGGGAGATGAAGGCGGTTTCGCTCCCAACCTTGCATCCAATGAAGAAGCCCTGAAAGTCATCCTTGAGGCTATTGGCGCGGCCGGTTACGAGGCGGGAAAAGATGTGTTTCTTGCCCTGGATTGCGCGGCCTCGAGTTTCTTCGAGAACGGGAACTATATCCTGCGCGGAGAGGGTGATAAACGCTTGAGCGCAGCGGAGATGATCGCCTTTTACGGGGATCTTGTTGATCGGTATCCCATTGTTTCAGTTGAGGACGCCCTGGATGAAAACGACTGGGACGGGTGGGAAGAGCTGACGAAGGCACTGGGATCAAAGGTCCAGCTGGTGGGTGACGACCTCTTCGTGACGAATCCGGTACGCATTCGGCGAGGCATAGAACGGAACGTTGCGAACTCCGTTTTGATCAAGCTCAATCAGATCGGTTCAGTAACGGAAACCATGGAGGCCGTGGCTACCTCGCGGGCCGCCGGATACACCACGGTTGTGTCTCATCGAAGCGGCGAAACGGAAGACGTTTTCATCGCCGACCTTGCAGTCGCGCTGGGCAATGGCCAAATTAAGACCGGTTCACTCTGTCGATCAGAACGTGTTGCGAAGTACAATCAGCTGCTTCGTATTGAAGAAGAACTTCAGGATTCCGGATGGTTTGCAGGATGGGAGAGCCTCGGAAAAGAAGCACCAGAGGAGTAAGCCGCGGCGGTTTTTTCCGGCCGGCGCGCCGGCCGAAACCGGGCCGCCGCCCCGCACTGGGTCTGACCGTAACGGTATTTGTACTCGGTGCGCTGGCATATATCTATTTCTTCGGCGATAACGGCTATATCCGGGAACGGGAAGTCCGCAAGGAGATACAACTTCTCGAAGAGGAGATTGCGCTCCTGAAGCTTGAGAGCGACGAACTCCGGAAAGAAATAGATGAACTCGAGCAGGGCGGCATCGAGCTTGAACGCATCGGCCGCGAACAACTCGGCATGATCAAGGAAGGGGAGATCTCCTACCGGCTCGTTCCCATGCGATCCGAGGATTGGGTTCTTGACAACTAGGGGGCGAGTCTATTACCTACTCTGCCCAATGACCGCGGGGTGGAGCAGCCGGTAGCTCGTTGGGCTCATAACCCAAAGGTCGCAGGTTCGAATCCTGCCCCCGCCACCAGACAGGCGAGTTTGATTTCTTTGCACGACAAGGGAATTGACTCGCCCTTTTTTGTTTGGACGATCCAGCGTGCACGTATCGTGCACCGATCTCTCTGGGGTGTGGTAGTGCCGGATAGTTTTTTATGAGCCGGGATTCAGTGGTTCCAGCTTGGCAATCTCAGCGGCCCGGTCGCTTCGCATGGCATGCCAGAGATCCCAGTCCTGCTGGAGCCCGAGCCAGAAACCAGCCGACATTCCCAGCACGCGTTCCAACCGCAACGCCGTATCAGGCGTAATCGAGCGCTTACCCCGAATTATCTCATTCAGCCTGGGAAATGAAACGCCGAGACGAATGGCGAAAGCAGACTGTGTAATCCCCATTGGCTTCAGGAATTCCTTGAGGAGCATCTCTCCGGGATGTGTGGGCGGTCTTCTCATTGGCAGACGTCTCGAAACAGGAATTCGTTTTGTCCCCTCTTTGCCTTTGGGCTC
>Ga0180434_10003638_pt1 | contig 19512 bp, 16 predicted proteins | sample SS_ome_7_FD_132453 | JGI IMG/M metagenome (GOLD analysis project Ga0180434, IMG submission 132453) | Hypersaline lake sediment archaeal communities from the Salton Sea, California, USA - SS_1_D_2 metaG | ecosystem: Environmental > Aquatic > Non-marine Saline and Alkaline > Hypersaline >...
AGGAATTTTCACATCCCCTGCGGAGAATCGCCTGATTGCGTCAACATCATGCTCACGATTTCGCCGACAATTCGCCCGATACGTCGGGCTAAGCCATAGCCGCACGCCAACACCGAGCAGCATGACGAGCAATCCCACAATCGGGTATCGCCAAATCAATCGCGCCGCGTCTCGCCATTCAAACGTGAATCCGACGGCCAGGAGCATGTGAAGCCCCAGCAGGCTCAGCAACAACTGGAACCCCAGAGCCCATCGGTCTCGGCGGCGGTCCTGCAACTGCTTCGATCTCTCACGCGGATTCATCGACGACTCTCCCCCCGTGTCCCGTCTAGGGCAACTAGAGACAGGGACGAGCGGCTGGAACTGGGGCGGACAGGGGTATGAGCGGGGGCTGAGGGAGGGGGCAGGTGTTCAGCGGCGGCCATCTATTATCTCTCCGTAGGCTAAATAGGGACAGTCACGAACGCCGTTAAGTTGAGCCATAAGCCCGTGCCGCGCAACGGCTTATGGCGGCTTGCGCAATGCGGAGCCTCCTGTGATGATGTTGGTGGATATTTCTACCAGCACAGGAGGTCACCGATGACCGTCAGTATCTCCGCGGCAGAGCCTCAGATCAAGGACAATCTCAATAAACACTTCACTCCCGACGATATTCTCGACGGCCGTGTCGCCGCACGGCATGATTGGCGTGACCGGCTTCTCGGCCCCGTTACAACGATCCACGCCCTACTGCTCCAGATTCTCCACGCCGCGGCGATGACCGGCGTCAGCCGGCTCGTGGGCGTCGCGTTCTCGCCCAGCGCCTACTGCCAGGCCCTGCAACGATTGCCCGTCGAAGTCATGCGGCGTCTTCTGCGCAGCACGGCGGAGCGACAACGCGACGCGACCGAACAGAAGTCCGGCTTCGGCTTCCCGGTCGCGCACCTGCCAGCGATGTTCGACGCCTACACCGGCATGCTGGTCGACGTCCTAACCTCGTCCTGGCGAATCCACGACATGAAGCGCGTCGGCGAACTGCACTCGCGCTTGCGTCCCGGCGACCTGCTCGTCGGCGACCGCGGCTTCTGCTCTTTCGCTCATTTGGCGCTGCTGGGACAGCAGGGAATCCACACCGTGATGCGTATGCATCAACGTCGCCGGGTGAGCTTCAAGACCCGGCAGCACTGTTGGGCCGGCGTCGAACGGCCCGTGCGGCTGGGGCGCGATGATCAGTTGACGCTATGGCGTAAGACCGGCGCGCCGCTGGGGCTCGCTTTCCATAATAGGCGCGCATTCCGGGGGTTTCGCTGCGCTTCACCCCCGGCTATTAACCCATGCCCCTGCGGGGCTGAACGCGTCGGAGTCGCACGAGCAGTATGGACACAGACGGGGGGGGCGGCTGTGTTACAAAGACTCCGGGGCCGCGGGGGGGAGTCCGGGTAATCCTAGAGCGTAGTGATTCCAGACGTAGCGGCCCTTGTTGCAGCGGGGGGTTGGCTAACCAAACTAACGCACGTTTCGGACTACGGCGGGCGAGGCGCCCGCCGCTACCTTAACAGGGGAACGCATGGGTCCTGCCAGGGTTGACGAGCGGCCGGACTGGAATACGGATGTACTTCGGTTTGCGTTCGAGCGCGGCGCGAACGTCCTGCGTGCGTTTGCCGACCAACAGGCGGTCGAGCAGTATGCCCCAGCGGTTATCGTGCCATTTCTTGAAGGCTTCGGAATTCTCCTCGAGCGTCAGCCAGGCGCGTCTGAAGCCGCCGACCGATCTGGCCAGCAGAAGGCCCGCGACTAGGCCCAGCAGCGGGCCGACGACGAGCGAGCCGGCGATGGAACAGCGGGCGAAATCGGTCAGGCCGACGATGGGCACGGCGGCGAATATGTCGAGCACGAAGCCGAGCGCGACCGACAACACTATCAGGGCAGGCGACACGTCGCCCCGGAAAATAGCGATGTAACTTTTGAGGCTTTTGGGCAGGATCATGGCGGCTCTCTCTGAGGATTCGGGGTCGCCAGGGACAGGGCACGGCCTGACTTAAATAATTATATCTAGGCGGCTTTCGGCGACAACGCTTTAGAGAGAATGTGAACGGAGCGCCAAAACGCACGCATCAAGGCTGCACGCCTGGGAGGGTTTTTCGCCGCCGAGCCGCGCGGTCGTTCAGGGGCAGGGCGTGCCGTAATAACCGAGCAAATAAGCCAGGTCGGACAGATCGATGCAGCCGCTGTCGTCGAAGTCGGCGCTGGCGTCGTATGTCGGTTCGCCGACGCAGGCGCCGTAGCGGCCCAATAGTTCGGCCAAATCGTTCAGATCCACGTCGCCGTCGCCGTCGAGGTCTCCGGGACAGTCGGGCGCGGCGGCCTTCAGACCGAGACTGTGGTACTTGCCCGCCGCAACGGCCACGAAGTCCGCGTTCGGCGTCGGCACCTCGCATTGGCCGTAGTAGTTGTATCCCCAAGCCACGATCGAACCGTCGGACTTCAGGCCGACACTATGGAGCACGCCCCCCGCGACGGCTACGAAGTCCGTGTTTGGCGCCGGCACGTCGCATTGACCGCGCTCGTTGCTCCCCCAGACGACGATAAAGCCGTCGGACTTCAGACCTAGGCTGTGCTCACGCCCCGCCGCGATGGCCTCAAAGTCCGCGTTCGGCGCAGGCACGTTGCATTGGCCGTCACTGATGTCTCCCCATGCTACGATCGAACCATCGGCCTTCAATCCGAGACTGTGGATCCCGCCACCCGCGACGGCCACAAAGTCCGTGTTCGGCGCCGGCACATCGCATTGGCCGGAGCTGTTCTGTCCCCAGGCCACGATCGAGCCGTCTAACTTCAGTCCCAGACTGTGTCTCCCGCCCCCCGCGATGCCTATGAAGTCCGTATTCGACGTCGGCACATCGCATTGGCCGTTGTCGTTGTATCCCCAGGCCACGATCGAGCCGTTCGACTTCAGACCGAGACTGTGGTGCCCGCCCGCCGCGATCGCCACAAAATCCGTGTTCGGCGCCGGCACGTTACATTGGCCTAAACTGTTGTACCCCCAGGCTACGATCGAGCCGTCGGACTTCAGACCGAGACTGTGGCTACCGTACCATCCCCCCCCCGCTGTGACGACTACGAAGTCCGCATTCGGCGCCGGCACGTCGCATTGGCCGCCAGAGTTGCGCCCCCAGGCGACGATAGAGCCGTCGGACTTCAAACCGAGACTATGCCACTCGCCCGCTGCCAGGGCAACGAAATCCGTGTTCGGCGCCGGTACATTGCATTGGCCGTCGCCGTTTACCCCCCAGGCGACTATCGAGCCGTCGGACTTCAGACCGAGACTGTGGAGCCCGCCACCCGCGACGGCCACAAAGTCCGCGTTCGGCGCCGGCACGTTGCATTGGCCGTAAGGGTTGTCTCCCCAGGCCACGATCGAGCCGTCGGACTTTAGACCGAGACTGTGACTACCGTAGTATCCTCCCCCCGCTGCGACGACTACGAAGTCCGCATTCGGCGCCGGCACGTTACATTGGCCGTCGCTGTTGTCTCCCCAGGCCACGATCGAGCCGTTGGACTTCAGACCGAGACTGTGACTGCCATCAGGCCCGCCGCCCGCCGCGACGGCAACGAAGTCCGCATTTGGCGCCGGCACGTCGCATTGAGCATGCTCGTTGTTCCCCCAGGCCACGATCGAGCCGTCGGACTTCAGACCAAGACTGTGTTCCGCGCCCCCTGCGACGGCCACGAAGTCCCCGTTCGGCGCCGGTACATTGCATTGGCCGTCGCCGTTGCTGCCCCAGGCCACGATAGAGCCGTCGGACTTCAGGCCGAGACTGTGGTACTCGCCCGCCGCGACGGCCACGAAGTCCGCGTTCGGCGCCGGCACGTCGCATTGGCCGGCGCCGTTGTCCCCCCAGGCCACGATCGCGCCGTCGGACTTCAGACCGAGACTGTGGCGCCCGCCCGCCGCCAGGGCCACGAAGTCCGCACTCAGGTCTGCGCCGACAACCTGCCTACCCCAGCCGATGATCGAGCCGTCGCCATACTCGGCCCCGGCCGACGCCGGTATCAGCAGTGCAAACAGCAAACCGCACGCAGTCGCTTCGATTACTCTTCTCGTGCTTCTCATGAAAGCGTCTCCCTTTCCCGAATGGTCGAAGTGATTCGGACAACGGCGCCCCGGCGGCGAGTTATGCATATTCCTACAGCATAGTGTTTCATCGTGAATGGGGGAAGCAAAAGACCGCCGCCGATAGGGCCGGAACCGCCCAAATCCCTTTTTTGACGCCTTCCGGACTGTTTTCGAGCGCGTTGGACGCTTCCGTTGGGAATCATGGAGGCGACATGGGCGCCGATGGCGCCTCCGGCGAAGGCCACGGCGTTTCCGGCAGGGCTGGCGACGTCTCCGGCGGCGGCCCAGGATGTTTACTCGAATTTTATGCGCAACTGCGCGTAGATCATCCGCGGGACTTCGGCGTCGTTCAGAAACGACGTTCCGCCTTCGTAGTGATGCGTATCAATCAAATTCTTCACGCCCACGGACACCGCCGCCCGATCGTCCCAGAATTCGTACTCGGTCATCAAGTCCAGACGGAAGTATTCGTCCACGAAGCGCGGGATGAACGGATTGACCGGGTTGGGGGCCGTCACTTCACCAACATAATGGAGATAGCCGGCCAGATGCAGATCCTTGGTCAGGTCGTAGGTCGCGCCGACCATGAATTTGTGCCTTGGCGGCGATATCATGTCCTTGTCGTGTATCGGCGCCGAGACGCGCCAATCCATCTCCTGGAACGTGTAATGCCCTAACAGCGTCAGGTCTTTCGTCGCGGCGAAGCGCGCGTCAACTTCGACGCCATACAACGTGGTCGAGCCGCGATTGTCGATGTCAATCCATATTAATCCCGGCGGGCCGAGGCGCGGCGTGAGCGTGTAGGTGTCCGACAGATTGTTCCAGAATACGTTCACATTCGCGTGCAAACGGTTCTTGAAATAGCGACCGCGATAGCCCACTTCGCCCGATATTGTCGTCGGCGGCTGCCAATCGGGAGATCGTTGCGTGCGGATCAGACCACCGGCCAACGGGATATCCAAATACCGCGTCGCGGAAGGCAGAATGTGAAAGGCCCTCGAAACCGCCCCGTAGAAGGCCGTGTTTTCCGTCATCCGGTATGACAGGGCCGCGCGGGCGCTCGGCTCAAACCCGACGTAGGCTTCGTAGTCGACGCGCCCGCCGAGCGCCAGGGTCCAATGCTCGGACAAACGCCAGTCGTCTTGTAGATAGACGCCGACGATGCCGGTGTCGACGAAACCTCGCGTCATCATGAACGGATCGGAGTTGGTCGTATCCAGCAGATCCAGGCGCGTGTCCACGCCCCATGTCAACGTATGACTCTCGGCCGGCGTGAATTTGTGACCGAATTGCAGCGCGAACTGTTGATAGCGATAGTCGATCGGCCGTTCCCCCGGGGAGACCTGAAAATCGTTGACGAACGCGGTCAGTTCAAAGGAGTTATCCGCCGCCAGACGTCGCGTCCACTTGCCGAGCACGAAATTCGTCTGAGCGCCGGAGCGCCGGCCGTGAAACAGGCCGGCCATCGGCGCGCGCGGAAAACCGTGGTTCAACAAGCTGCTGCCGGCCGACAGCGTCCAGGTGTCGCGTTCGTCGGCGTCATAGATCATGTGCAAGCCGAATTTGCCGCTTTGCGACTGATCGCGTAGCGGGAAAAGCAGTGATCCGCCGCGCCTGAAACCGTCGCAGGATTCGTATTCAGCCGACAAACGCAGGCGCAGCTGTTCATCGCCGGCGGTGACGCCGATGTGTTGCATGTGCCGGCCGCGCGTACCCCCGCCGGCGGTATAAACCACACGGTCCTGATGCAGGGGATCTTTCGTGATGATGTTGATCACGCCGTTGACGGCGTTGGCGCCCCAAGTAACGCCGCCAGGGCCGCGGATAACCTCGATTCGCTCTACATCCTCAAGCTGAAAGGGCCAGGCGCCCCACACCGTTCCGCCAAAGGCCGAGTCATAAATCTGGCGTCCGTCGACCAGCACGAGTACTTGGTTGCTCAGGAATCCAAGGAATCCGCGCGGCGAGACGGCGTGGTTGGCGAATGTCAGATCCGCGATATCGACGCCGGGCACAAGTCGCAATGCGTCGGGAATCGACCTTGCCCCGCTGCGCCGAATGTCCGCGGCCGTAACGACGCTGACGGCGTAGGGCACGCTGGTGATCGGCTGTTCGTGTCGCGACGCCGTGACGACAGTTGCAACCTCGAGATCCAGCAGGTCCAGGTCTTCGTCGTCGAACAACTCCTCGTCGTCGAGCGGCGCATCAACCTGCGGCGCGACATCCTCGGCGACGGGCCGTGACGCGGGCGCGGACGCCGGAGGATATTCGTCCTGGGCAAATGCCGGCGACGCCGAGCCCGAAGCCAATGCCAGGATGATCCACCCCGCTGGACCATATCGCGTTTTCCAGAAATGACTCATATGAAGCTCCCGGGCAAATCTGTAACAGCGCTGCGCCGGCTTTTACAGCCGCGGATATATGAAACGTAGTCACGATAATTCGGATAATGCGTCCTAAATTCGAGGGCGCGGCGCGAGAAGGAAAAGCTGATTGGCGACCGGGCTGTCGAGCAATACATGACTCGGGATGTCGTCCGGCGGCAATCCATCAATCGTCCCCCCCGTATTGAGTGGTCCGCTGAGTGAGCAGAGCTGAGTCGAACGACACGCCGACCATTTCCGCCGTTCGCGAATTCACCGCCTGCTGAAGCCGGGCGGAATAGCGCAGCCCGATCTGCTCCGGCTTTTTGCCCCGAATGATTTCGCATGCGATGCGCGCGGCTTCGACGCCGACGTCCTTAGGATCCACAAACACGGCGGCGAATGCTCCGGCCTTGACCACCTTGCCTGAGAATGACCAAATCGGACGCTTCGTACGCAACCCCCACAACAATAGGCGCTCCACGTTGGGAGCGTTATAGACCTGAGAATCCGGGATCATCAGGACCCCGTCGTAATCGCCCTGGCTCAGCGAGTCGATCGCGGCGGGGAATTTATCGCGATTAGCCGTCAGGGGAACTATTGATACGCCGACCCTGACAGCCGCGTCGCGCAAGGCTTGCGCTGTTACGTGGGATCGCGAACTACACAAGACGGCGACACGCTTGGCGTCGGGAGCGGTTTTCCGAATCCATTCAATCTGTTGTTTCGGATTAACGTCGCTGGGAACGCCGGCGACTCTTCCGCCATGCTTGGATCCGGCGTTCAGAAAACCCGAATCCAACGCGTTCGGTGTCATCATGAAGACAACCGGCGAATTCGGCGAGGCCGCCAACGCCTCCGAAGTTAAGCGGGCGCCTCCCGCAATAATTACGTCGGGAGGCGTTTTACGTAATTTGTCGAACCGCTCCCGACGCGCCTGGGCATCCTTTGTCGATAGAACCAGCAACTCAGCTTCGACGCCTTGCGAGCGCAACTGATCGGCGGCGGCGTCCGCGGCGGCGCGGTACGAGGCCTTGGACGTGATCAATATCACGACCTGTTTGTCAGAATCGGCGGCGCGGAGAGCGACGCCGGGCGCCAGGCACAACCACGCCAGCAATGCTGTCCGTTGTATGAAATAAGCCGCGCTTGGCGTTATCCAGCCGTGAGCAATCACGATTAAGCCAGTCCTCGCTTCATCGAGCGCACACTGTCCGCGCGGACGTGTGCTGAATTCACATCTGTCTATCAACTATCGGATTGGCAGCGGGGCTATGCGCAAATTCACGCGGTTTTACTTGACTAGGCGGTCTCGACGGAGACAGGCGGTCGTTGATCCCCCGCGCGGGCCGTCGGTAAAAGAACCGTATAGGCTGCTGAATCTCGACCCGTAAAACGAACGATAACACAGGTGGCTTTAACTCACGCCGAATCCGCCATGGGGCGGTGTTGAGCAATTAAGCCGCGATTATTGCGCTGCTTACCATTGATGAATGTGACGAGGAATCGCCGCGTGCGCATACGCGAGTTGGGATTAAAAGGCCGGGCCATCGGACTTTGCGTCGCTCTGCTGCTCGGGGCCGTCGGGCTGCTCAGCACTGCCCTGATTTGGATGGATTACCGGGACAGCCTGAGCGCCATGCAAGAGCGCGCCAAGGCTTACGCCCAATCTCTCAGCCGATCCGCCGAGCCGGGGATTCTGCTGAATGATCCCCAAGCCCTGGAGAACGTCGTTGCCGTCGCCATGAAGGACGGGACGGTTTGCACTGCTCAAATCGTGGACGCTGACTTGCAACTGCTGGCGTCGTGCATTGAGGATCGCTTCCGGGTGATGCCGGACGCAGAGACTTTGTGCCTGTCTCTGATCGGTGGAACACAAAAACTCGAAGCTGTCGTAACGTCGCACAAGGACTATCTCGTCGTCGTCGCGCCCGTTTGGCCTGAAAAACGCGAGATCGAATTGGATCTGCTAGAAAACGAGAGCGAGATCCCCGCGGTCGCCGATTCCGTGCTCGGCCATGTCATCCTTACATATTCCTACAAACCGATTCACGCGGCATTTGCACAACGCGTAGCATCAGTCGTATTCGTCGGGTGCGTGGTCGTTGCGATCGGCGTCACCGTCACTGTTATAGCCGCGCGCCGACTGCTCAAACCCCTGCGCAACCTGGTCGAGACTACCGACGCGATCGCGAGCGGGGATCGCTCGAAGCGCGCCGCCGAGGGGGCCGTGGGCGAGATCGGTGAACTAGCCCGATCGTTTAATTTTATGGCCGGTCGTTTACAGAAATCGCACGACTCCATCGCCCAGGTCATCGAGCAGCGCACGGCCGAGTTGATCAAGGCCGGCCGCGCCAAGGACGACTTCCTGGCGAACATGAGCCACGAGATCCGCACGCCCATGACGGCCATCACCGGATTCGCCGAAACTCTGCTGGATCCGAACCTGGACGAAAAATCGCGCAACACCGCGGTCGAGACCATCCGTCGCAACAGCGCGCACCTGCTGAGGCTGGTCAACGACATCCTCGACATCTCGAAAATCGAAGCCGGTAAACTCGATATCGAACTGATCGAATGTTCGATGGTCGCCGTCGTGGAAGAAATCAAATCGTTGATCGGCGCGCGCGCCGCGGCGAAGGGGCTGGATTTCACCGCCGCATATAAAAACGCCGTACCAGAAACCGCGGCGACGGATCCCACCCGCCTGCGTCAAATCCTCATTAACCTGATAGGCAACGCCGTCAAATTCACCGATAAAGGTTCAATCCAATTGGCCATCGAATACGTGACGGGCCAGGATTCAAATGCGTCGTCGCCGCTGATGCGTTTCAGCGTGAGCGACACCGGCATCGGCATGACTGCGGAGCAAATCAAGGGGGTTTTCAGACCCTTTACCCAAGCCGACGAAACCATGTCGCGACGCTTCGGCGGAACCGGATTGGGCTTGGTCATCAGTCGGCATCTCGCCCGCATGCTCGGGGGCGATATCACCTTTACCAGCGAGCTTGGCCTCGGCAGCGTTTTCACGGCCACGATCGCCGTCCATACGGCCGAAAACGTCCGGATGATCCGGCCCGGTGGCATTGAGGAAGGCAAACTTGACGCTTACCAGTCAAAACCGACATTGGAGAATGATATCCGGCTGGAATGCCGCATCTTGCTCGTCGAGGACGGTCCGGACAATCAAAAACTCATCACGTTCGTTTTGAAGAAGGCCGGCGCCGAAGTGGAGGTGGTCGAGAACGGACAGTTGGCCCTGGACCGGCTCGCCGCCGAAGGCGAGCGCCCCTTCGACGTCGTTCTGATGGATATGCAAATGCCGGTAATGGACGGTTATACCGCCGTCAGACGTTTGCGTTCGGACGGTTTTCATCGTCCGATCATCGCCCTGACGGCTCACGCCATGACGACCGACCGCGAGAAATGCATGTCCGCGGGCTGCGACGATTACATGACCAAGCCCATTGATCACCTGAGCTTGTGCCGCATGATCGAAAGCCATTTGAAGTCAAGCATAAAATCGACTTGAAGCATAATTGCGTAATCCCATGAAATGGCGTCCCCCCTCGGGCGGTTCATCAAAAGAATCTATGTTTCTTGAACCAAGCGCTCCCGCGCGGTCGCGGCCCTGAACGAAAAACCGGTTTTGGAACAGCTTCTACGCACTCAACGGCCGGCACGGGCGTCAATATTGTCCGAAAGTACAAAAGGTAGTCATATTAGTATTATACAGGCTTAAGCCGTCTGGGATTTGTGCCGTGCTTTCGTCATGACGCGTCGCCGCCCGCCGTGTCTCCCGCCTCCAAGTCCAGCTAAAAATAAGCCGGTCCCGGACAGCATCGCCCCCTCGTGTCGGCCGTAGACATTTCGATAATTCTATGTTCGACACGGGCGTTGGACGTTACGTTTGATTTGAGTTTGCTCCTAAAAAAGTTCGACCGATCGACCAATGTACTTGCATGTCCACGCGATATGTTGTACATATTGGGTAGCAGGTTATCGGCCGCCACAATCCAGAGGATGCCGCATGATTCCCGAGCAGCGCAATGCTTTAGTCGTCGCAAGCATGGTTGCATCGATGACGCTCGGCGCCGTGACGCTTCTGTGGCTCGAACCGCCCGCGCGTGGCTGGACTTCCTCGACACTCTTAATGGCGGAATCCGTCCCGGTGATCGACGAGGTGCGGGTGGAATACCTCGAACAGCTGACCAGCGAACGCGTCGAGCAATACGACTGCATCGTCCTCCCCGACGGTCAATGCGATTGGAGACCAAGCGGCGGGCTGATTCGACTGGGCGTCGTCGGCGACTCGGAACAAATGCTGTCGGATTCACAATGCCGCACGCTGTTGGCGGCCTTGGGGAGCATGACTCATCGGCGACGGTTGAACCTCGACCAGGTCTGGCTGGATCCCGCCTCAGATGCGCGCCTCCATCCGGAACTACCCTCCGGCGCGCATTGTTTGGTCGATCTACTGGTGCGCAAAGGCGTAATTCCGTAGAATCCTCATATCTCAGGCGGCTGTTTGCCTTGCGGATTTTCCGGCTCGGCGGCCGATAGAACCTTAGTAAGCAGGGTGACGTCCTGGCCGCGAGCCGGGACATTTTCATAAACACGTGGCGGAGCAATGCCGCGATTATTCGCACAATTACCAGGATACGAAATCGTCAGCCGCATCGGACAGGGCGCCGGCGCGATTATCTACGAAGCGCGCGAGCGTTCCATGCGTCGGCGCGTAGCCGTTAAACACGTGGTCAGAAACTGCCCGGATGACGACCGTTTCATCGAACAAGCGGAGATGGAATATCAGGTCGCGCACGAGATGGACCACCCCTATCTCCGAAAATGTCACGATATCATACGTGTGAAACGCTGGTTGAAAATTCGCGAGTTGTTTCTCGTAATGGAGATCGTCGACGGCGAACGAATGGACAACCAATTCCAGGACAAACGTCCCGAAAGCATGGAGCCGGTGATAGAAATGTGCGGGCACGTCGCCGAGGGTTTGCGCGCCATGCATTCCCGCGGTTACGTGCATGCCGACATCAAACCGAACAACATCCTCCTGACGCCCGGGGGCGGTTTGAAAATCATCGATTTCGGCCAAAGTTGCCCCATCGGACATACGAAATCGCGTATTCAGGGCACCCCCGACTATATCGCGCCCGAGCAAGTCATGCTCGCCCCGCTGGATCATCGTACGGACATCTACAATCTGGGCGCTACTATGTATTGGGTTCTGACCGGCAAGGCCTTCAAAACCGTGCTGCCGACGGCGCCGGCCGGTTCGAAGAAAATCGAGATCGACGCTCGCCGCGGAAATGAGCCGCCGCACGATCTGAATGAGCAGGTTCCCTTGCCGTTTTCAAAACTTATCATGGAGTGTTGCGAGAACGAGCGCGATCTACGTCCGGCGGACATGGCCAAGGTGATCTCGCGACTTGAAACGATTTCGTTGTTGCTGGCCAAGAAGAGCGAGCAGGAGGCGTCTCCCGGGGAGATTTAAGAAAAATCATCGACAAGTTTTGACCTGTGTACGCCGTTTGGAATAGATTAATGCGTTACAATATGTTGAACCGAGCCGAAAATCCCGAAAGAACAACGCTTGACGCCGAGGAGGCTTGCGGGCTGTTGCGCGACGCCGCCGCGTTGATTCGCGAAGATCCGATTCGCAAGGGAGAGGTGCTTGAGTTCGGCGGCGCCGGGCAACTTGTCATGACAGGGGATCTCCACGGCAACCTCAAAAACTTCGAAAAACTGCAACGTTTTTGCACGCTCGAACGATCTCCCGGACGATACGTAGTACTTCACGAACTTATCCACGAGGACATCGTCGCCCCCGGTCAGTTCGATCTTTCGATAGATCTTTTGCTGCGCGTGGCGAAATGGAAATGCGATTTCCCGGATAACGTGTACAGCCTGCAATCGAATCACGAGTTGGCGCAGATGCGCGGGCAGGAAATTACCAAGGGCGGCCGCTCGGTTCTCTACGATTTCGACAAGGGCGTGGAACATCGATTCGGCGCCGACGCCCCGATCGTAATCCAAGCCGTACGGGACTACATCGCCGCGCTGCCGCTGGCGGGACGTACTCGTAACGGCATCTTTTTGTGCCACAGCCTGCCCGACCCCGCCTTTGTCAATGATTTTGATTTTACGCTTTTCGATCGTCCATTAACCGAAGTTGATCTCGCTCCCGGAGGAGCCGCCTATTCGTTGTTGTGGGGACGTTTCCATACTCCCGCCGTCGTCGAGCAATTCGCCCGGCGATTAGGAGTCGATTGTTTTATCGTCGGGCACACGCCTCAAGAAAACGGCCATGCCGTTATCGGACAATTACTCATCTTGGCCAGCGAACACAACCACGGCGCCTTCCTTCCCATTGATCTGTCGCGCAGATACTCCATCGAAGAGTTGGAAAGCAGTATTCGCCAGTTCGTCAGCGTGGCTTGACGGAGACATCCGCGGCGCGGCGCCAACTAGCAGCTTCATGAGGTTGAGACGTCTTATGAGAGCGCCCCCCCGGACGGCGCAGCGCCCAACTCCCGTGTCGGACGTAGACAATCAGAATCCCCGAGCGTCAACGAGCGGGCCGGCATAATTGAACAACCTGCGGCCGTCAGGAGCGTCGGGCGCCGCGATGGTAGAACGATGGAAGCCATAGTCGCCAAGCCGCGGGGGTTTTGTGCCGGGGTCGAGCGGGCGATACGCACCGTCGAACTGGCGCTAGAACACTACGGGGGACCGATCTATGTTCGCAAACAAATCGTACACAATTCGCACGTCGTCAGACGACTACGCGACATCGGCGTGATTTTCGTGGAGGAACTCGATGAGGCGCCGCCCGGCTCAGTCGCTGTATTATCCGCCCACGGCTCCCCGCCGGAAGTTTTCGAGCAAGCCGGAAAAAGAGGACTGCGCTTGATCGATGCAACTTGCCCGTTAGTGACTAAAGTTCACATGGAAGTTCGTCGCTTCGCCTCCCGCGGGCGCCGCATCATTCTCATCGGCCATGCCGGGCACGACGAAGTCGTCGGCACGATGGGGGAGGCCGCGGAACATACGCACCTGGTCGAGAACCTAGAGGATGCACGCCGACTCGAGCTCGACGCGAACGCCCGCGGCGTCATTCTAACCCAAACCACGCTCAGCCAGGACGATACACGCGTGATCGTCGATACGCTGCGCGAGCGTTTTCCTCGCTTTGAGTTGCCGTTGAGCGAAGATATTTGTTACGCGACCCAAAACCGCCAGAACGCGGTGAAAGCCCTCACGCGACGAATAGATGTTCTGCTGGTGGTTGGCTCCGTCAATTCGTCTAATTCCCTGCGTTTGACGGAAGTGGCGAAATCGCGCGGCTTGCGGGCGTTTCTAATCGACGGCCCGGAGGACATCGAGCCGGACTGGTTCCGCGATGTTCAAAAGATCGGCGTGTCTTCCGGGGCCAGCGCGCCGGAAGACGTAGTGCGGGCCGTGCTGGATTACCTGCGAACACTGGGAGTCGGCCGCATCGAGGAAATGGACGCCCCGGATGAGGGAGTCTCATTTCGCTTGCCGGCGTTTAATCGCGAGGTCGATCCCTGACGCGACGTTTCTTCGTAACTCGAACGTGTTCAATATGTCTTCGGCGAGCCGCGCAGCGCCCGCTTGATCTTGCTGAAGGCCGGCTGGATCGCGATGAAGTCCGGCGTTACTTGCCCAGGTCGTGAGCCGCTCCCGGCTCTTCAGTCATTCTCCTCAGGTCAAGCAATCTGTCCAATTCGCTCTCGTTAAGCACGTTCCGTTCCCGTGCGACGTCGCGAACGGGCAGGCCTCTTTCGGCGGCTTCTTTCGCCAGGTCCGCGGCGCCTTCGTAACCGATCGCCGGATTCAGCGCGGTTGCCAACGCCGGGCTTCGTTCGGCGTTTGCCCGGCATGTTTCTTCGTTCGCCTCAATTCCTCGCACGCAACGATTCGTGAAGGCCTCGACGCCCCCTGTCAGTATGTCAATCTCCTGGAGCAGGTTGTAGGCGATCACCGGCATCATGACGTTCAGTTCGAGCTGGCCGGCCTGTGCTGCGGACACGATGGCGGCATCGCATCCCAGGCAGTGAAAGCAGACCATGTTAAGCATCTCAGCCATAACCGGATTGACCTTGCCGGGCATGATCGAGGAGCCCGGCTGCACGGCCGGCAGCCGAATCTCAGCCAGGCCCGTGCGCGGCCCTGAGCCCAGCAGCCGCAGATCGTCGGCGATCTTGCGCAGGCTCGTCACCAGGACGCGCAGAGCTCCCGCCATCTCGACGACCGCGTCCATTCCCTGCATCGCTTCGAAGAGATTTTCGGCGCCGGTGAATGCGTGTCCCGTCGCTTCACTGATGTGCTCAACGACGCGCTTCCGGTAATTCGAATCGGTATTTAGCCCGGTGCCGACGGCCGTACCGCCGATGCACAGCGGCGTAAGCGCGTCGCAGGCGGCCTCGATACGCTTCTCGCCCAGGCGGATCATGCGCGCGTACGCCCCAAACTCCTGGCCGAGTCGAACGGGCGCGGCATCTTGCAGATGCGTTCGCCCAGCCTTTATGACGTGATCAAACCGGGCCGACTTGTCCTCCAACGCCGCCGCCAGGCGCGCCGCGGCGGGCAGAAGACGGCCGCGGATCTCGCAAACAGCCGCGACGTGGATCGCGGCGTGGATGGTGTCGTTGGTGGACTGAGCCATGTTGGCATGGTCGTTCGGATGGACACGATCATAAACGCCGCGCTCACAACCCAGCAGTTCGCCGGCGCGATTGGCGAGAACCTCGTTGATGTTCATGTTCTGCGAGGTGCCGGCTCCAGCCTGAAAGACGTCCACGACGAACTGGTCGGTGAATTTTCCCGCCACGATCTCTTCGGCGGCGGCGACCAGCGCCTCGCCGATCTTCTTATCGAGCAACCCGGCCGCCATGTTCGCCTTGGCGGCCGCCCGCTTGATGACGGCCTGGGTGCGCACGAACGCGGTCGGCAGCCGCAGGCCGCTGACCGGGAAGTTCTCCATTGCGCGCCGCGTTTGCGCTCCGAAGTATGCGTCGTGTGGAACCTTAACCTCGCCCAGGGTGTCGTGTTCGGTTCGGTATTTCATCTCAAACCAGCTCTTCCATCAGTTGAGTGACATCGATGTTCGTAATGTCCCGCATTGCCGGCGGCTCTGCGCCGAGCCGCGATAGAGCAAGGCTGTCGGGAAACGACCGTCATTCCCAAACACCGTCTCCAAGGCCTTTGTATGGTCTGTTGGGTCGCGTCCTTCGTCTTCGAGGTTGTATACGCGATCTTGATACCGCTTGAAGCTCCTGGACGGTTTGAACGACACGCAGACCTTTGATATGTCAATGAAGGAGAATCCCTGGCGGCGGGCGCCTTCAGCGACAAGCTTCCCCAAACGTTCGAGATCGCCCGTGAATCCGCGGGCAACTAACATCGCTCCGACCGAAATAGCCAAGGCCGGCGGATGGAGCGGCCGCTCGAGGGCGCCGTGCGGAGTCGTGCGAGAGACGTTGCCTCTGCTGGAAAGGGCGCTAACCCCAGTTACCCTTGGCCATATGCACCTGCATCTCGGTCATCGCCAGCTTCATGATCTCGTAGCTGTGCGCCGCCGATTTCCGGAAGACATCCACGCAACCTGGATCGAGATTATCCTCGATGCCGTCCTTGCACACCGACTCGATTTTCCGGCCCAAATCGACCAGCCGGGCGTGCAGGGCGTTGGTGTGTCGCGAACGCTCGACCAGACCGGCGGCCTTGTCGTCCAACAGGGTGAACTTCTCCGCCGGCGCCCCGCACTTCGGGCATTTCGCTGGAGCCTCATCGCCGTCGTGAATGTATCCGCATACCGAACACTTCCATTTTTTGGTCATGATCGTTCCTTTTTACTATTGCCGTCAACCGCAACTGCATCCGTGTCGAAACACCCGCCCAGAGAGCCGGCTAGGCCGGCGGTGCGTCCGGCAGCGCGCGCTGCCCCAGTTCCCGATCGAGCATGAACAGCACGCCGCCTTGATCACCGGCGAACTTAAGTTTCTCGGCAATTTCCAGAACGGAGGCCTCCTCTTCCACCTGCTCGGTAACGAACCAATGGAGGAAGGCGTTCGAGGCGTGGTCCTTTTCGTTGACGGCCAGGTCCACCAGATCGTTGATCATAGCGCTGATCTTGCATTCGTGTTGGTAGGCGTCCTGAAACGCCGCCAAGGGAGAGGACCATTCCACCTTTGGCGCGTCGATCGCGGTCAGAACCACCTTGCCGCCGCGCTCGTTGATGAAGTCGAAGAATTTCATCGCGTGCGCGTTCTCCTCCTGGGCCTGAATCAGCATCCAGTTCGCCATCCCCTTGAGGTTCCGCGACTCGAAGTGAGCCGACATCGAGAGGTAGAGATAAGATGAAAAAAGCTCCGCATTGATCTGCCGGTTGAAGGCTTCCTCGATCTTTGGATTAAACATTCTTCAATCCTTTCTTTAGTGTAGCCCAAGTACAAGGTCTTTCTTACAGAGCCGCTCTTACGGCTTTGAGGGCGGCGGCGTAGTCGGGTTCGTTTGTTACTTCGCTGACGTATTCGGCGTGCACGACCTTCTCGTTCCGGTCGATGACGAAAACCGCCCGAGCCAGCAAGCCCAGCTCGCGGATGTACACGCCGTAGGCTTCGCCGAAGGTTCGGTACTTGTAGTCGCTGGCCGTGAGCACGCTTTCGATCCCTTCGGCGCCGCAGAAGCGGGACAAAGCAAAGGGCAGATCGAGGCTCACGCTCAGGATCACCACATCGTCCGACAGGTCGACCGCCTCCTGGTTGAACTTACGTGTCTGGCTGGCGCAGACCGGAGTGTCCAGGCTAGGCGCCACGCTGAGCACGCGCACCTTGCCCTCGAAGCTGGCGGAGTTGATGTCCGCCAAGTCGTTACCCACCAGCTTGAAGTGCGGCGCCTGATCCCCAACTCCGATCTCGGGCCCCACGAGAGTCAAAGGACCGCCTTTGAACGTTGCAGCGTTGGCTCGTTCTGTCATTTGCTTTGTCTCCTTCCGATCCCGGTCCCAAACTCGCACCGAGAACTCATGTGTCGTCGTAGTCCTGAGAACATGTGCCATCGTAGGCGATGAACCGCGCGTTACCACGGCCACACCTCTCCCGCGATGCGTCCTCCCTAGCACTCTTTGACGGCAGCCCTTTACACTCTGGCGAATTCCACCTGATGACCGATAATATCGCAACCGCTTGGGCTAATGGAGTTGGCGCCCGCGAAGTCCGTCGGCGCCCCGCGCACATCGTCAAACCGCCCACATCCGACGCAGTATGAGTCATAATGCAGGTCGAGATCGCCATTAATCCGGGACTCTGAACTCCACATCTCAAGTTTCCGGACCACCCCCATTTACGTCAGCAGCTCCAGGCGGCGATACGCCATCGCCAAACTGAGCCTGGGCTAAAGCCGCCGAGATAGCTCGTACAGCTATGCGGCAATGCGTGGGTGGTCAGCTTCTACAATTAGTCTAGCGCGATTTGACGTCGCATCGTTTTGAAACGGCGTTTTTTTCAACCATCACCCTCATTCCCTATCGCTGCTCGCTATTACCATTGATAGTTGAAACCCTGTCAAGCATTTCTGGTGGAGAAAGTGAAGATCACAGCCCGGCGCCGGGTAAGAGAATCAGCTCCGGCCGAGAGGCGTCGAATCGTCGCAACATACTATGATTGCATTGGTTATGCTGAATCCGCCACTGGCTGGGCGGAAGTTCCCACATAAGCTGCGCGGCCGGAGGCTGGATCGTGTGGAATATGGCCATGATTAGGGGGCCAGCTAATCGCAGAAGGCGGCCCAAGCGGCAGCTACGCTGAGGGCGGCGGTTTCCACGCGCAGAATGTGTCGAGAGAGGCGAACGAACCTGCCGTTCGCCTCGCTCAACTTCTGGATCTCGTTATTGGTCAGGCCACCCTCCGGACCGACGACGGCGACTACGCGAGACGCCGCGCCGGAAGTTCGCGACAAGCAATCCGCCCAAGCGGCGGCCTTCTCGGCGGGATGTGCAACGAGCAGATTAGTCGCGGCTCCGTCCGAAACGACAGCGGCCAACGCATCATCGAGCAAGACGCCGGCTTCGATGCTAGGAAGCCAGAGACGCCGCGACTGCTTGGCGGCTTCGATGACGGTACGGCGTAGTTTTTCGACGCGCGCCGCGCCTACGTGGACGACGGAGCGTTCGAACTCGGCGATCACGATCCCGGTTACTCCAATCTCGGTCAGCTTCTCGATCATCCAGGTCAGACGCGGCCCCTTGCAAGCGGAGACGATTTGGATCAACTCATGCCTCGGCGGCGATTCGCACTCCACACGCTCGACGGCAATGCTGACCTTCCGACGGCTCTTGCGCTGCTTATCTCCCTCGTTCGCCACGAGCGTTCCACGTGCCCAGGCGCCGGCGCCGTCAAAGACCAGGACTTCGTCGTCGGGGCCAAGCCGCAAACTCGACCAGGCATGACGTGATTGCAACTCGTCGAGCGTAACGACGCCTGGCGAAAGTTTGCCGCAATAAAATCGAGGAACCGACATGCCCAGTAGTATAGCGGGCCACGGGGAGCTGCCACGGAAGTTTGAAAAACTTGCTGATCAATACACGAACTGATCGACACTTCTCATCGTTGATTAGAAAATGCTGTTCATTACCAGCATGCGCATTGTAATCGCCTGTCAGTTATAGAGTTATATATTGTTCCGGTGATTGCCGAGGATTAGCTGCCAAGTCTATGAATATTAGCGTGTCCATCTCTACCGGCTCGCACGATGGACGGAGCGATATTGGTGTGACCACTTTTCTTGGCGAGAGCCATTACACGGGATCTGCTTCCCTCGTGGCGCTCCCTGGCGCCTCGCTCCCGGATAAGGCAACCGCTCGAGAGTGTGACGAAGAATAGCCGCACCCGTAGGACGTGAAAGGCTCCAGATTCCCGGGGTAAATATTCGTACCAGGCGTCAAGTTAACTAGGCAAGGATGTATTATCAGGCTTCCTGTCAATTTATCGGACGTTACTGCGGCGACGGTAACAC
>Ga0180434_10003639_pt1 | contig 19510 bp, 17 predicted proteins | sample SS_ome_7_FD_132453 | JGI IMG/M metagenome (GOLD analysis project Ga0180434, IMG submission 132453) | Hypersaline lake sediment archaeal communities from the Salton Sea, California, USA - SS_1_D_2 metaG | ecosystem: Environmental > Aquatic > Non-marine Saline and Alkaline > Hypersaline >...
GGTCAACCAGATCGGCACTCTCACCGAGACTCTCGATTGCATCACGCTGGCCGGGCGTTCCGGGTATGCCCAGGTCATCAGCCACCGCTCGGGTGAGACCGAGGACGCCACCATCGCCGACCTGGCCGTGGCCTGCGGGTGCGGCCAGATCAAGACCGGTTCCGCCAGCCGGAGCGATCGCCTGGCCAAGTACAACCAGCTCCTTCGGATCGAAGCGATGCTGGGCGAATCGGCTCTTTTCGCCGGATCGGAAACGGTGGTCAGGAGCGTCTGATGGGACGGGACGCGAGCGGGAGCGGTTTCCGCCGGTTCCGGCGGCCGCGCATGCCCGAGCGTCTGCCGGCCACCCGGCTGGTCCTGATCGTGGTGGGCGCGGGGCTGCTTTACCTCCTGGTATTCAGCGATTACGGAGTGATCAGGAGGTGGCGTTTGGCGCGGGAGGCGGCTGCGGTCGAGACCCGGCTCAGCGAACTCGAGCGCCGGCGCAGCGAACTCCAGAGCCGCCGGGAAGAGATCGGCAATGATGCCGCCCTCGAACGTATCGCCCGCGAAGAATACGGCATGGTCCGCAGCGGTGAGCACGTCTACCGGCTGGCCTCACCCGACACCATGGGGAGATGAGCATGAGCCGCACGCCGCATCCCTTCCGGACGACCCTGCGCGGGAGCTTCGCTACCGGCCTGCTGGTCCTGGTTCCCCTCCTGCTCACCATCTGGATCGTCGAACAGCTCTTCAAGGTCCTTTCCGGTGTCTTCGACGGTCCGGTGGCCTGGCTGTGGGGCGGGGCCGAGAAGCTCTCTGAACCGCTTCCCCTGCTGGGCTGGGCCGGGGTCGAGGTCGGTCATCTGGTGCCGGTAGTCAGCATCGTGACCCTGCTTCTCATCATCCTCCTGCTCGGCATGATCGCCCGCGATATCCTGGGCGCCCGTCTGCTCATGTTCGGGGAGGACATCCTGCGGCGCATCCCCATCGTCAACCGGATCTATCAGGCGGTCCGGCAGATCAGCGAGACATTCCTCAGCAACCAGAAGGGGGCGTTCAAGCGGGCGGTGCTCTTCGAATATCCCCGGCAGGGGATCTGGTCGGTCGGGTTCGTCACCCGGGAGTCGAGTACGTATCTGGAGTGCGATCTCGAGCCTGAAGAGGTCTACCACATCTTTCTGCCCACGACCCCCAATCCCACCAGCGGTTTCATGCTCGTCGTACCGCAGCGCGACTGTTACGAACTGAAGATGCCGGTTGAGGATGCCCTGAAACTCATCATCTCCGGGGGAGCGGTCTCGCCCGACAGGCTGCCGACCGGAACAGAAGCCGAGGCCTGCTGACATGCGCCGGACCCTCGAGGATCTCGAAGAGCAGAAACGCGAACTGGTCGGGACCCTCCAACGCCTGCTCGAGCAGGGCGATGAGGGCGCCGGCCTGATCCGGAACCTGGTCGTTGACCTGCATCCCGCCGACGTGGCGGACGTGCTCGATGTAATGGAACCCGCCTGCGCCGGCCGGGTGCTGACCCTGCTCGAGAACGAAACCGGAAGCGATATCCTGGGCGAGATGGAAGAGAGCGCCCGGATCCCCGTGCTGGAAATCCTCTCCCCCCGCGAACTCGCCCCCCTCGTCGAGGACATGCCCACCGACGATGCCGCCGACCTGGTCGGGGATCTGTCCGCCGAGGCGGTTGAAAAGGTGCTCGAGCATGTCGCCCCCGAGGAGCGGCAGGATATCCGTGAGCTCCTGGTCCACGACGAGGAAACCGCCGGCGGGCTCATGGAATCGGAGTTCGTGGCGGTTCCGGTCGAAGCGACCGTCACCGAGGCCATCGAGGCGATCCGGCGGGCGGTCGAAGAGGTCGAGCACATCTATTATGTCTACGTGACCGACGCGGAGGGGCGCCTGGCCGGTCTGCTGCGCCTGCGGGATCTCATGATTGCGCCCGGGGCGCGGCTCGTGTCGCAGATGATGAAAACCGATCTGGTAACGGTTCCGCCATCGATGGATCAGGAAGACGTGGCCCGGCAGGTACAGCAGTACGACCTGGCCGCCATTCCGGTCGTGGATGAGGGTGGGGTGCTGCTGGGGCGGATCACCCACGATGACATCGCCGATGTGCTCGAGGACGAGGTCGAGGAAGACCTGCGTCTCATGGCCGGTGTGGGTGCCGAGGACGTCACCGGGCGATCCTCCTTCCGGGCGGCGATGGGCCGCCTGCCGTGGATCCTGATCGGCCTGGTGAGCGCCCTGGTGGCCGGGGTGATCATCGACAGCCATGAGCTGATCCTCGAACAGTACATCGTCCTGGCGACCTTCATCCCCGTCGTCATGGCCATCGGGGGAAGCGTCGGCCTGCAGTCCTCCACGATCGTGGTGCGCGGTCTGGCGACCGGGCAGGTCGACCTGATCAATACCGGTACCCGGATCTTCAAGGAACTGCGGGTCGGTCTCGCCATCGGCATGACCTGCGGCCTGGTCGTCGGCCTGATCGCCTGGCTGTGGAAGGGTATGTACGTGATGGGCGTGATCGTGGGGCTGAGCATGCTGGGCGCCATTCTGGTGGCCGCCCTGATGGGAGCGATCGTGCCCGTCCTGCTCGACCGCTTCCGGGCCGACCCCGCCCTGGCATCGGGCCCGTTCATGACCATGTCGAACGATATCCTGGGACTGCTCATCTATTTCGGTCTGGCCACATTGATGCTCAGGGCTCTCGGTGCGGCTGCCCAGTGACACATCGGGCGGCGCCTGCCGCCTCCTGGGGCGCTGATGTCCTACATCGTCTGCGATGCGGTGACTCTGCGGTCCCACCTCTATTCGGAATCGAGCCGGATCGTCACCTTTCTGACCCGTGAGGAGGGATTGGTCAAAGGGATCGCCCGGGGGGTGCGCGGCAGCCGGAATCGCTTCGGGGCTGCGCTCGAACCCCTGCAGCATGTCCGGGTCACACTCTCTGTGCGCGCCACCCGCGATCTGCAGACGGTGACCGGAGCCGACCTGCTGCACCCCTGGAGCCGCATTCGTGAGGATCTGTTCGCAGCCGCCTACGCCCAGGGGGTGGCCGAACTCCTCGTCCGGACCCTCTGGCAGGAGAATCCGGGACGTGATCTCTACGATCTTCTCCTGACCGTTCTGCAGACCTACGACGATGGCCTGGCTGATCCCCAGCTCCTTTTTCTCTGCTTCGGGATGCACCTGGCCGACACTCTCGGCTATGCTCTCGACTTCACGGAGTGTGCCGGTTGCGGGGGAGAACTCACTCCCGAGGTCTCGGTTTCGCTCGCAGAAGGTTCAGCCCGCTGTTCAGGCTGCTATCAGGCGCCGGGATCGGAGCCCACCGTGCAGCGGGCAACAGTCGAGCTCCTGGCCGCGCTGGGGCGTCCCGATGGTCCTGCCGCTGCGGCTTCTCTGGCCGCCTCGAGGCGAACGCGGCGGGAAGCTGAACGTCTGATGAGGAAACATCTCGAGTACCACACCGAGACCGGCCTTGAGCTCAACGCTCTCCGGCTGGCCGAATCGCTCGGTCCGCCCACCAGGGCTGCCACTGTGCAGGGGGACGATCCGGAGTCCGGGAACAGACCGCAGGTCTGAAGAGTCAGAGGAAGCAGGATGTAGAGAGTGGGGAACCGGGAAGACAACGATCACCAGCCTGCCGACGAATTGCTGGTCGGTTCGATCGCTTCCGGAGACCGGGCTGCGTTCGAGGAACTGGGTCGACGGTACCTCAAGAAGGCCTACTCGATCGCTCTGCGGATGACCCGGAACCGGGAGGATGCCTGGGATCTGGCGCAGGATGCCCTGCTGGAGATACATCGGTCCGCCTCGGGTTTCGATCGGCGCTACTCGTTCTCATCCTGGTTCTACCGGATCGTCGTGAACAAGACCCTGAATTTCCTCAAGCGCGAGAAACTGCGCAGCGGGGCCTTCGCGGCGGGCATGGAAGAGAAGTTCATCGGTGAAAAAGGAATCGCCCTGAGAGGGGGCGATCCCGCCGATCCCGATGAGGAGTACACGACCGGAACTCTGGTGGAACCGCACAATCCGGAGTCCGATTACGAGAGGACCGAACGGGGAGAGCTGATCCGGGCTGCGCTCGCGACCCTCTCTCCCGATCAGCGCATGGTGGTGGTTCTCTTCGACCTGGAAGGGTTCACACACCGCGAGATCGCTGATATCATGGAATGCCCCGAGGGGACCGTCATGAGCCGTCTGCATTACGGCCGGATGAAACTCCGGGAGCAGCTGGAGGGGATGCTGTTATGAATGGCCATCCGGAAAGAGAGCAGCTGACCGCCTGGCGTGAGGGGTGGCTCAGTGCCGGGGAGCGGGCCAGGCTCGAAGCGCATCTGGCTGAATGTGACGCCTGCCGGCTGACTCTGAGGCAGCTCGATCAGCTCGTAAACCAGCTTCGCTCCTCTGCCCGGGAGGTCGCTCCCCCGCCCGGAGGGTGGGACGCCCTGCTCGAGGCCACCCTGGCCATGCGCGACCGGATCGAACCGCTTTCCCCCCCGGCCGGCAGGCGCTGGCTCAGTCCGGCAGTGGCCGCTGCCGCTGCTCTCGTCATCGCCCTGACCGCCTTTTTCCTGCTCGATCGGACCATAACCCCGGTCGAACCCGCGGCCACGATCGCCGCCGAAGCCGATCTGCCCGATCTCCTGCTGCAGGAGCATGCCCTGGCGAGCGATGCGGTACCTTTTTCGACCGGTGCCATGCTCCTCTTTGCCGCTGAGGAAAAGCGGTGGTGAGAATCGGTCGGCCGGGAGCGGGAACGAGCCTGACGGTATTCTCCCTGGCAGTGTTTCTGATCGCAGCCGGGAGCCTCCTGCCGCCTCTCCGGGCGGCGGCCTGTCCCGCCGCGGCCCCGCCGCCGCAGGATCCGCTCGCCGAACTGCTGCGCAAACAGCGTGAGATCGCGTTCATCGGCGAGCGCTTCCAGACCTCTGTTTCCTCGCGTCCCGAACGTGAAGATCGCGTGTTCCGGCAGCGGATCCGCCATAACCCACCGTCGGACTATCGGATCGATTTCCTCGATCTTCCCGACGAGGATGAATATCACGTGCTGGTTACCGGGGAAAAACTCTACGAGTGGGATGAGCGCGACCGGGTTCAGGTCCGGGAACGGAGCGACGATCAGACCCTGGGACTGGTGATCAGCGATACCTACCTCGATCTGCTGCGCAAGAACTACCTGATCGAAGCCGAACTCGGGCCTGAGGTGGCCGACCGCCGCACCTATACGGTTCGCATCGATCCCCTCTATCCCGGCCGGCCCGCCATCCGGGCCTGGATCGATTCCACCTACGGCGTTCCCCTCAAGGTCGAGGTGTACACCGATCGCGGGCAGTTGCAGGCACGCTACGAATACACCCGGATCTATTTCCGTTCCCGTCTCGATCGGGCCCGATTCGATCCCCCGGCCGAACCCGAGCCGCGCACCCGGCGGGGCGTACGATGCGAGACGCCCGACGCGTTCCTTGACGAGACCGGCCAACACCCCCCGCTGGCTGATCGGCTGCCGGCCGGGTTCTCCCTGGTGTGGATCAGGCAGGGAGTGATGCGGCAGCGCGATGGAGGCGAACAGCCGTTCATTCAGAGCTTCTATTCCGACGGGTATGCGTCCTTCTCCATCTTCGCCGAGCAGGAACATCCCGGCGGCCCCGAGGAGACCGGCGAGGAGGGCCTGCGCGAGGTGCGATCGGGCCAGCGCGGCTGGTTCAACTATGCGGTCGGCTGGATCGAGAACACGAAAGTCACCGTTACCGGCGATGTCGGGGAAGCCGAACTCGTCGAAGTGCTCTCGAGCGTCAAACTCGAAGGACAACCGCCCCTGATTCCCTGAAGTTCCCGGGCTATCTTCTCTTGACGCACCCTCCCCGCGCGAGGTTACTAGGGTGGTATCATGAATGGACCGTCTGATCCGCGCCGGATCGGGGCCTGGGTTGTCGGCTCCGTCGCGCTCATCGTCTACCTCCTGACCCTGACCCCGACGGTGGCGTTCTGGGACGTGGGGGAATTCATCGCCTGCGGCTTCACGCTCGGGATTCCGCATTCACCCGGAGCGCCGACCTTCATCCTCCTCGGCCGCCTGGCCACCCTCCTGCCGACGCCCGTCTCTCCGGCGGTGGAGATGAACGCCATCTCGGCCCTGGCTTCGGCCGCTACGGCTCTGCTGCTCTACTCAATCGTGCTCGAGATGCTCGACCTCTGGAACGACGGGCTCTCGGGGGAGAAGCACCTCTCACCGGCGATCCGGAGCGTTGCTGCGGCGGTCGCCGCACTCGGGTACGCCTTCGGCCATTCCGCCTGGTTCAATGCCGTCGAGGCCGAGGTCTATGCGCTCTCGATGTTCGTCACGGCCCTCGCTCTCTGGCTGGCGCTGCGCCATATCCGGGGGGGCGGGGATCAGTCGCGGGCGTCCCTGTTGCTCGGCATCGGCTACCTGCTCGGTCTCGGGGCGGGCAACCACCTGCTGGCTCTGCTCACGATCCCCACCATCCTGATCCTGCTCTGGTTCTTCGACCGGGCTTCGCTCAAGAGGACCGGGACCTGGGTCTGGATGCTCGTCCTCTTCGCCGTCGGATACAGCATCTATGCCCTGATCTTCGTGCGTTCGGGACTCGATCCGCCGATCGACATGAACAACCCCGAAACCTGGCACGGTTTCGTGCAGTTCCTGCAGCGCCGCCAGTATGGCGACGAATCGCTTCTGATGAGCATCTTGCCGCGCTCAGCCGATTTCTGGTCCTACCAGCTCGACTATCATTTCCTCCGGTACCTGCGCGGTGAGTTCCTCCTGCCCCTGACCCTGCTGGCGCTCTTCGGGGCCGTGGTGAACCTCTTTCGTGATCACCGCACGTTCCTGGCCAACGGAGCCCTCTGGCTCGTCATGGGGCTGGGTCTGGTGATCTACCTCAACATGCCTGATCCGCAGCCGCGTGACCGGTTCTATATCTTTGCCGGGTGCTGGTTCGCGATGGCGATCTGGATGGGCATGGGCATGGCCGGTATCGCCGGCTATCTGCAGCTCGTACCCGCCCTGCGCCGGAGGGTGGTCCCGATCGTGGCCGCGCTCTCGTTGCTGCTCGTCGGCGGTCAGCTCGCTCTGCGCTGGCACTCCCATGATCGCAGCGGCAACCATATCGCCCACGATTACGCCTACAACATCCTGCAGAGCTGCCCCCGCGACGCGATCCTGTTCACCAACGGCGACAACGATACCTATCCTCTCTGGTACCTGCAGGTGGTCGAGGGGCTCAGGCAGGATGTGCGGGTCGTGAACCTCAGCCTGCTCAACACTCCCTGGTATATCGCCGAACTGCGCGATCGCGATCCCCGCGTTCCGATCACCCTGACCGATGCCGAACTCGAGGAACTCGGGGTGGCCATGGTCGGGCAGGATACGACCTTCACCCTGGCCGGTCTGCCGTGGACGGTTCCCGGGAACGTGGCGATCCGTCCCCAGGATCAGCTCATCGCCCATATCGTCGCCGCTACCGACTGGCAGCTTCCCCTCTGCTTCGCCATCACGGTGCCGGCCGAAAACCAGGCCTGGCTCGTTCCTCACCTGCAGCTGCGCGGTTTCGTCTTCGAGCTGGTTCGTGAGGGGCCGCGGGTGAACGTCGAGGAGACCTTCTCACACCTCGTCGAGGTTTTCCGCTATCGCGGTATTGTCGATCCGCGGATATACAAGGATGCCGACTCAGCCGAGCTTGTGCACAATTACCGGGTGGTCTACACCGAACTCATCCAGTCCCTGCTGGAGCAGGGAGCCGCCACCGAGGCCGCGAGCATCTTCGCTTTCGGGAACGAGAAGGTGGACCTCTCCGCTCCCGATTACGTGCTCCTGAACGCTTTTACCGCTCAGGCCCTGGGTGACACCTCCCTGGCCCGCGAGATCCTGACCGATGCCATCGCTCAGGGGTTCGAGCTCGAATACAGCCGGATCCAGGCCAATACCGCCCTGATCAGATCGTATGCCGACGGCGGACTCCGGCAGGAAGCCGAACGGGTGCTCGACGACTGGCTCCGCCGGATCGCCGGAATGGCGCCCCGCCCCGATGCGCGCGATCTCCTGGCCGGGGACGACCTGGCGGCAGTGATCCGGAACCTGCCCCTGCACGACGAGATGATCTACGCGTTCGTGAACCTGGTGTACTACTTCGCCGAGCGGGGGGAGTTTGACCGCGCCGCGTGGGCTCTCGAGCGCTGGCTCGAAAGGGCGCCATCGGATGAGGGCGCGCGCGAATGGCTGGAGGCGATCGAGGCCGAGACGATCCCCGACGACCTGCGCCGGCTCGCCCTGCGCTACCTGCCCGCGAGAAACCGCTGATGGGATCAGCTGGAGACGGCCCGTCCGAGGTCTCGGTCATCATCCCTCATCTGCGGGGGAGCGAGGCTCTCACCCTCTGTCTGGAAGCTCTCGCTCGGTGTGCGCTTCCCCTCGAGATCATCCTGGTGGACAATGCCAGCGAAGATGATTCGGTGGCCCGGGCCAGGGGGGATTTTCCGGCGATCCGGGTGGTGCGCAGTGAGGTCAATCGCGGCTATGCCGGGGGCTGCAACCTGGGCCTGGAACAGGCGCGGGGCCGCTTCTGCATCTTTCTCAACGATGATGCGATCGTCGAAGACGGGGCGGTCGAAGCGCTCCTGGCCGGGCTCACGGACCACTCCGGCGGCCGGGCTCCGATCCTCCAGCCCGTCCTGCGTTCCTATCACGAACCCGACCGTTTCGATTACGCCGGTGGGGCGGGGGGGTTGATCGATCGGTGCGGATATCCGTTCGCTCTCGGTCGGGTCTTCGAGAGCATCGAAGAGGATACCGGGCAGTACGCCGCTCCCGGTCCGCTCGCCTGGGCTTCGGGCTGCTGTCTGGCCGGTGAGACGGACGCCTTCCGCGCCCTCGGGGGTTTCGAAGAGAGCTTCTTCGCGCATTTCGAGGAGATCGATCTCTGCTGGCGGTTCCGGCGCTCGGGGGGGCGCATCACGAACGTTCCGGGGGCGATCGTGCGTCACATGGGCGCCGCCACCCTGCCCCGGGGGGGCCGGAAGACCTATCTGAACTACCGCAACAATCTCTGGACCCTGCGGCGCAACCTGCCGGCCGGCCGGACGGTCACCGTTCTGCTGCTGCGGGCCGTACTCGACACCGCCGCCGTCGGGCGCTGGTTCGTGCGCGGCGAAGTGTCCACCGCGCTGGCGGCGATCCGCGGCTGGTGGGCGGGAGTACTGCGACGGCCGTGGAAGAGCGTCATCCCGCCGCGCCCGGTTCAGGATCCGCAGGCCCGCGCCGGCGTATACCGGGGGTGCCTGCCCTGGGCGTACTGGTTCCGGGGCAGGCGCACCGCGGCCGAACTGCTCGGCGCCACGACCGGCTGGGAGCAGGGGGCAGATACGGCCTGCGGGGGGGGAGCGGGAGGCTGAGATGACGAAAGCGGGACGGGGGCGGCTGCTCAAGCTCGTTGTGACGATCGGGATCCTCGCCATCCTGATATCCCGGCTCGATCCCGCCCAGGTCTGGAACCTGCTTCGCGGGGTGGAACCGGTTCCGGTGGCGATGGCGGTCGGCCTGCTGGCAGCCAGTCATATGGCAGTGGCTCTGATCTGGCGCCGCCTGCTCGGGGTGGTCGGAGTCGAACTGAGCGTGGAGCGTACCGTCAGCCTCTACTATGCCGGGCTCTTTCTGAATAATTTCTTCTTCGGCAGTGTCGGCGGTGATTCCTACCGGATCTACGCCGCCTGGAAGGGGACCGGCGGATCGGGCCGGCCGGTGCTGGCTGCGACCCTGCTCGAGAGGCTGATCGGAGTCACCGCTCTGCTCCTGCTCGGTACGGTCGCCGTGGTGGTGAAGTTCTCCGCCCTGCCGGGCGGATTCCGCTGGTTGCTGCTGGCGCTGTCGGGGGGAGGGACGATCGCCGCCTTCACCGTGATCCTGGTGCCGGCCCCGCTCGGCCGGTTCGCTCTGCACCTGGCCCGGAACCGCTCGCAGACAACCCGGGAGCGCATTACCGGCACCGTGGCCTCCATGCAGCAGGCCGGCCGACCGGCAGCCGTGCTGACCATGCTCCTCGTCGCCGTAGCTGCTCAGGGAGTCCGGATCTGGACGCACTGGTGGTGTGCCCGGGCCCTGGGTATCGAGGTGGCTGCCGCCGATCTCTTCCTGGTGATCCCGATCATCGCCGTGGCCTCGGGCCTGCCGATATCGATCGGCGGCCTGGGGGTGCGGGAAGCGGCCGGCGTGCTGCTGCTGGCTCCCCTCGGAGTCGCCGAGCCGTCGGCCTTTGCCATGGAACTCCTGGCCTGGCTGGTCGGAGTCGTCACCAGCCTGGTGGGTGGTCTGATCTTCCTCTTCGGAAGAGAGGTGGCGCCCGGGGAGGCGGAGTCTATAGAATCGACGGTGTAGCTGCAGGTGACCGGGCGCGACCGGGGAGATTGCCATGACCCATCCTGAGAGAGATCTGAGTCTCGTCATTCCTCTCTTCAACGAAGAGGAGTCTCTGGAAACTCTCTATACCGAGATCGCAGCGGCTCTCACCTCCTGGCCCGATCACGAGATCATTTTCGTGGACGACGGCTCGACCGATGGCAGCCGGGCGGTTCTCGAACGCCTGAGCGGATTCGATCCGAAAGTGCGCGTGATCACTTTCCGGCGCAATTTCGGCAAGGCGGCGGCTCTCGACGCCGCTTTCCGGCGCGCCGGTGGCCGCTATGTGGTGACCCTCGATGCCGACCTGCAGGACGATCCGGCCGAGATCCCGCTGCTGATCGACCACTGCGAGAACGAGCAGCTCGATCTGGTCAGCGGCTGGAAAAAGGTGCGGCACGATCCCTGGACCAAGCGGATCCCGTCGAAATTCTGGAATGCCCTCACCCGCCTGATCTCGGGCCTCACCCTCCACGATTTCAACTGCGGACTCAAACTCTACCGCCGGGAGGTCGTCGCGGTCCTGCGGGTGCACGGTGATCTGCATCGTTACCTGCCCGTGCTGGCCCACTGGGCGGGATTCCGGGTGGGCGAAAAACCGGTCAACCATCGGCCCCGCCGGTTCGGACGGACGAAATACACCGGTCCGGGGCGGTTCGTGCGCGGTTTTCTCGATCTCATCACCGTCAAGTTCCTCAACCGCTACGTCTCGAGCCCGCTGCATTTCTTCGGCGTGTTCGGTTTTCTCCTGCTGGCGGCGGGAGTGGTTCTGAACATCTATCTGCTCATGGAGAAGATCCAGGGGCGGGGGATCGGCGACCGGCCGCTGCTTTTCCTGGCGGTGATGCTCGTGATCGTCGGGGTGCAGTTCATCTCTTTCGGCCTGCTCGGCGAGATGATGGCCCGGGAACCGAAAGAAGGGATCACCTATCAGGTCGAGAATCTCTGGGGCTTCGATCCGGCTGCCGACGCTCCCGGCCCGGCCGGGGATTCCCCGGGGCGGCGCGGGGCTGCGGACGACCCGGATTCGGGCTCCGGCCCGGAGGAATCCGGCCCCGGGCCATGAAGATCGTTTCCATCGGTCCCGCCCCCCCCTGGCGGGGGGGCATCGCCCACTATCATCTGGCCCTGGCCCGCGAGTTCAGCGCTCGCGGAGCCGCGATCGCGGTTCTCACCTTCCGCGTTCTCTATCCCCGCTTCCTCTTCCCCGGAACCTCCCCCGAAGATCGCGCCCCGGGAGCTGCCGCTGCTCTCGGCGAGAAGGTCCTGCATCCGCTGCGGCCGCTGAGCTGGCGTCGGGGAGCTGCCCGGGTGCGGGCCCACGACCCCGATCTCGTTCTCATCCACTGGTTCCACCCCTTTTTCGCCCCGGCCTACCGGGGGGTGCTGCGCCGCCTTCACCGACCCGCCGGCACCTGTCCCCCGATCGGCATCATCTGCCACAACGTGGCGGCCCACGAAGGCATGCCCCTGGGGCGGAGCCTGACCCGGGCGGTGTTTCGCCGGGGGGATTTCTTCGTAACCGGGGGAGCGGCTCTGGCGGAAGCCATCGAAGAGATCGTGCCCGGGGCGCCGATCGAGATCGTCCCGCATCCCCGCTATGATCTGCCCTGGACCGGGGCGGCACCCCCCCGGGATGAGGCCCGGGCTCAGCTCGGACTCCCTCCCGAGGGCCCGGTCTTTCTCTTTTTCGGACTTGTGAGACCCTACAAGGGACTCGGCACCCTGCTCGACGCCCTGGCCCTGCTGCCGCGGGATGAACCATGGCAGTGCGTGATCGCCGGGGAGTTCTATACCCCCCGTGAACCGTACGATCAGAGAGTGGCTGAGTACGGTCTGGCCGACCGGGTGCGGATCGAAGACCGCTACCTTCCCAACGCCGAGGTGCCGGCCTACTTCAGCGCCGCTGATGTGTGCGTCCTCCCCTTCCGGGAGGCCACCCAGAGCGGAGTGGCGGCTCTGAGTGTGGCTCTGCGCCGGCCGGTGCTCACGACCCGGGTCGGCACGCTGGCGGAGACGATCACCGAGGGCCGGGAAGGCTGGCTGGTGGAGCCCGATGACCCGGCTGCGCTGGCCCGCCGGATGACGATGATCATCCGCGATCGTGACTCGGCCCGCCTGCCGGTCTGCGAGGGTGACAGCGGACTGCCCGGGTGGAGCGATCTCGCCGCTGCCATCGAACGACGGGTGACGCCGGGGCAGTGAACGGATCCGGTGCGGGCAGAGAGCCCCGGTCGCCGGCGGCCGGGATAACGGTCGGGATCACGGTCAGAGGCGGCGGCGAATCGCTCCCGGGACTGCTCGCCGCTCTCGCGCCCGCCCTGACCGCTGCCGATGAACTGCTGATTGTCCTGCTCGCCGGTTCCCGGTTGCCCCCGGAGACGGATGAACTGATCGACCGGGCCGGGATGAACCGGGAGGGCGGGGCGCAGATCGTGCTCCTGGCCGGTGACGGCACCCGCTCTCCGGTGCGCTCCGACGTTCACCCTCTGCCCGCACCCTCTCCGGCGGCTGCCTGGAACATCATGCTCGCCGCTGCCTCGACGGCCCAGGTGGCTTTTCTCGACGACAGCGTCCGGCCTGTTTCCGGCTGGCTGGAATCGTTGCGCCTGGCTCTGCGCAATACCGGGCTCGACGCCGTCGCCGGGAGTTTCGATCGCCAGCCGGAACCCTTTGAGAGGACCCGGAGGCCGGGAGCGCGCCTGCGCTGGACGGGGCACCTGGCCGGCGACCTCACGGCCGTGCGGAGCGGGACGACCTCGCTTGTTGCCGCGAGCAATTTCGCTCTGCGTCGTGCTCCGGTCCTGGCGGCGGGCGGATTCGATGAGAACTTCACCGCGGGCTGGCCGCTGGCGGAAATCGAGCTGATGGTCAGGCTCGGCAAGGGAGGCTCGCGTTTTCACTACCTGCCCTCGGCCCGGGTCACGACCGCAGCGGCGCCGGAGATCGCGGGCGCCGGGAGGGGGCCGGCAACCGAACCGGGAGACGATCTCGCCGAACGCCAGGCCGTGGTCCGCTCTCTGGCCGCTGTCTTCGCCCGGCACGAGTCGTGGGCCGTGCCGATCATGTTCGTGAGCCAGGTACTGCAGGCCTGTATCGAGATCGCCGGGCGCCGCCTCCCTGCCGGGGCCCCGGCGCGGATCGCCGCGGCGATCAGAGAGGGTCTCCGGACGGGGAACCGGCCCGTGAGCGGCCGCCTCGCCGGAGCGGGAAGGAGAGGGTCGGAGTGAACTCGCATCCCCGTGTCGCGGCGGTCGTGCTGACCTGGAACGATCGGGAGAATCTCGCGGCCTGCCTCGATTCCCTCGGCCGGCTCACGTACGGGAATATCGAGATCATCGTCTCCGACAACGGTTCGACCGACGGTTCGCTCGAAATGGTCCGGGAGCGCTGGCCTGCCGTGACCCTGATCGAGAACGGGCGCAACCTCTTCTGGTCGGGAGGCAACAATGTCGGGATCGAGTACGCGCTCTCGACCGAAGCGGAATGGATCATTCTGCTCAACAACGACATCGAGGTCGATCCGCATTTCATCACCGCCCTGGTTGAAGAGGGTCGGGCGCACCCCGAAGCCGGACTGCTCGGCCCGAAGATCTACTACGCCGATACGCCCGAAGTGCTCTGGTACGCCGGCGGCGAGGTCAACCTCTGGAAGGGGCTGATCAGGCACCGGGGGATCCGCGAACCCGACCGGGGGCAGTACGACGAGCCGGGTGAAACCGATTACGTCACCGGCTGCGCGCTGATGATGCGCCGGGAGGTGCCCGAGGAGATCGGCCTGCTCGATCCCTCCTATATCGCCTACGCCGAAGATACCGATTTCTCCCTGCGGGCACGGGCCGCGGGCTGGAAGCTCCGCTACGTCCCCGCCGCCGTCCTCTGGCACAAGATCGGGGCGGCCTGGGGGGTCGTGAGCCGGCGCAAGATCCGCCAGAAACTGCGGAGTCAGCTCATTCTGCTCCGGCGCTACGCCCCGGCCTGGGCCTGGTTCAGTACCATCCCCCTCTTCTTCCTGCTCGATGGGCTACGCATCCTCTTCCTCATCGCCACCGGGCGCATCAGGGGACGGCGTCCACCGGCCTGAGGACGGCGGACGCTCCCCGGTGCCGGAAGCATGTCACCGGGAGTGCATCGGGGAGAACATCACGGGCAGCAGGTTGCCGGCAGTACGTCAGAGGACCAGCTGTTCGAAGATCCGCATGTTGTAGTAGGCGGGATTGGTGAAGTCGCTGAAGGTGTCGCGATGCGCGATCAGGTCGCGCACGATGGCGGGGATGTCGTCGCGGGATTCGAATCCGAGGACCTCTGCAACCCGCTCGGTGGATACCCGGTAGTTGCGGTAATCCCTGATATCCTTGAGTTCGATCTCGATCGCAACCCCCAGGTCGGCCGCGAGGGTATCCCTGACCAGCTCGGCCACCTCCCCGACGGTATAGTTGCCGCTGGCGATGTTGAATACTCCCGAAATGGAGGCCTCGGCTTCGACCGCGGCCAGGTAGGCGCCGGTAACGTCACTGATGCTGATGACCGGCCGCCAGATGGCGGGATTGTTCACCACGATCCGGCCGTCGCGCATCGCGGTCATGAACATCGTGTTCACGATCAGGTCGAGCCGCATCCGCGGGCTGTACCCGCTCACCGTTCCCTTGCGCAGGCAGATGACCGAGAAGGAGTCGGTGATCATCTGCAGGGCGGCCTGCTCCCCCTGCAGCTTGGAGATCCCGTACGGGTAGTCGGAGACAGCGGGGTCGGTCTCGGTAAAGAGGTGGTCCACGGCGAATCCGTAGACCGAACACGAACTGGCGTAGATGTAGCGCGTGATCCCGGCCCGGCGGGCGATGTACCCCAGGTAGGCGGGAGCGGCGGCATTGTGCACGAAATTCATGGCCGGCGAGAGCTCGGCCATCGGATCGTTGGAGAGCCCGGCAAGCCAGATGACCTGGTCGTATCCGGCCAGATCGCCTTCCTCCAGATCCATGACGTTCTTCTCGATCCGGCCGGCTTCGGCGGGCAGATGATCGCCGAACCAGAAGAGGTCGGCGCAATCCACCCGGTGCCCGTGTTCGAGCAGACGCGGTATGAGGGCGCTGCCGATATAGCCGCCGCCTCCGGCCACGAGGATGTTCATGCCTCTGCCTCCCGGGATGGTGCGCGGGGGTTCATCTCGATTCTCCCGCCGCGATCGTCACTGGCCGGCGGTACAGGTGAAACGGGCGGCCTCGGGGCGGGCCAGCCACTCGGCCAGGGTCGGGGCGGTCCGGTCCTTCTCCGACAGGATCGGCTCGGTGACCGGCCAGGTGATCCCGATCTCGGGATCGGACCAGAGGATCCCCGCCTCCCCTTCGGGGTTATAGATCCCCGTGCACTTGTACTGGATCTCACCCCACTCCGAGAGCACGCAGAAGCCCCGGGCGAAACCGGCCGGGGCGAAGACCTGCAGACCGTCACCGGCTTCCGATTCGAGCCCGAACCACTCTCCCAGGGTCGGTGATCCGGGACGGATGTCCACCGCCATCAGCCAGGCCCGGCCGGCGGTGACCCGCATGAGCTTGGCCATCGGCGGATCGTGCTGGAAGTGGAGCCCCCGCAGGGTATTGCGGACCGAGCCGGAGTGGTTGTCCTGTACGAAATCAGTCGGCAGACCGAGCCCGGCGAACTGATCGGCCCGGAAGACCTCGGTGAAGAACCCGCGATCGTCGCTGAAAACGTCGGAGCGCAGGACGATGAGCCCGTTCAGGTGCTCTTCGGCAACGCGAACCTGCATGATAAGCCCCCCGTGACGGGAATCGGTGTCCGAGAGAACGGTTGCGGTACAGGATAACCAATTCCCCGGGCGCGTCAGCAGGCAAAAGCCACCGGCCGGTGTTCCGGCCCGTTCCTCGTTCCTGAATCGCGGCGGGGGCTGTATGCTGAAACCCTTCCCCGGGCGGGCAGAGTGCCCGACCGGGCACCCTGTACCGGAGTGCCGCATCTGTGCAGGTGAGTGTCGTCATAGCGACTCTCGATCGTCCCGCCATCCTCACCGACTGTCTGCGGGGGGTGCTGGCTGAACTCGGCCCGGGCGATGAGATAATCGTCGTCGCTCAGGGAACCGGCCTGCAGCGGCAGGCCACGATCGCCGCCGCGGCCGCCGCCTCTGGCGCCACATCCGATCCCCCGGACACCTCCGGCTCCCCGGCCGGGGAAAACGGCCGGGCCGGGCGTGAGATGCGGGCGGGAGTGCCTCTGCTCGTGGTGGTGGAGGAACCGGAACCGAATCTGCCCGCCGCCCGGAACCTGGGCCTGCGGAGAGCGTCGTCACCGGTAGTGATCTTTCTCGATGATGATGCCGTACCGCTCCCGGGCTGGACAGCGGCCCTGGTCGGGCCGTTCGAGGCCGGGGCCGACCTGGTTGCCGGGCGGCTTGTGGAAGAACCCGATCTGACCACCAACGCGCCGCGCCTCACCGGGGCCCGGCTGACCTGCACCGGTCACACCCGGCGCAATTACAATACGCCCGCTTCGGGGTCCTCGGGACTGGCACCCGGTGGCAACATGGCGGTCCGCCGGGTGCTGGCGCTCTCGGCCGGGGGATTCGATGATTCTTTCGGGCGGGGAGCGGCAGTCTATGAAGACACCGAATTCGCCGAGCGGATCAGGCGCCGGGGAGGGCGGGTGGTCTATGCCGGGGCGGCTGCCGTGGAGCACCGGGCGGTCCGTTCGGGAGGCTGCTGGTCGGTAGCCGAGGGTGAGCGGGATATCGACCGGGCCCGCAACATGAGCGCTCTCTTTCAGCGGCACCGTTCGGGGAGCTGGCCTATCATGGCCGGGGCCTATATTGGAGCGGCGAAATGGAAGGTCGCGCGCCGCCGCCTGCGCTGGCGAACCCTGCTGGCGATCGTGGGGGCGCTCGCCGAGGGCCGCCGGATCGGCCGGCGCCGGCTCAGCCCCCTCACTCCCGCTCCCCGTCTCGGACGGGAGATATCGGCCCCGGAGGCGCCGGGTACCGGTGATGCTTCCTCGCGGGCGAGGTGAGATCGCCCGGGCGGGATGCGACCCGACAGGCAGCAGAACGGAGAACGATGGGCAGGAACACGACCGGCAGGAAGAGAACCGACGGGAAGAACGCGGACGGGAAGAATGCTGGCAGGAAAAATGCGGACGGGACGCTCACCGGCCGCGGGGCCGGGGCGCCTCTCGATCCCGTCGCCTCATCGGGAGCCGGGGTGAACGGTTCGGGCCAAGGCGGCCCGGGCCGTCGCTGGATCGAAGGCATCGCCGCCGTCGCCCTGATCTACCTGATCGTTCTTCTCTTCTTCCGCGATATCATTTTCGCCGGGCAGGTCTTTGACGGCTCGAGTGACTCGCTGGCGGCCGTGATCTACGAGCGCTGGGGTCGCAGCGCTCTGGCTCGTGGTTTCTTCCCGCTCTGGAATCCCTATCTGTTTTCCGGCATGCCGAGTTTCGGCAGCCTGCAGTTCGCCCCCGGAGTGTATCCGGTGGTCTGGTTCAAGGCCCTCTACGGCCTGCTTTTCTTCGGCGGGGCCTCGCAGAACATTCTCGTCCACCATCTGCTCGGCGGGATCTTCACCTGGCTCCTGCTCCGGGATTTCCGGCTCGCACCCCCGCTGGCTTTCTTCGGGGCGATCGTCTTCTTCTTCAGCCCGCAGGAGATCGTGCTCGGTCCCGTGGCCCACGGCGGCAAGCTCTTCTCGATCGCCTGGCTCCCGCTCGTTCTCCTGCTGACCCGGCGACTCCTGCGGCGCCCCGACCTGCTCTCGACCGCCCTGCTGGCCGGCGGACTGGCTCTGCAGCTGCTGGCCCTGCACATGCAGATTGCCTACTACGGCCTGTTGATGATCGGGCTCTGGTTCATCGTCGATGCCGTCCAGCATCGGGCCGAACGGGAGCGGGCCGACCACCTGCGGCGCCTGGGGGCTCTGGCCGGGGCGGGGATGCTCGCCCTGGCCCTGGCTGCGTATCTCTACTGGCCGGTGTATGAGTACAGCCAGTTCAGCATCCGGGGGGGGAGTGCGGTCGGGGGTGGAGTGTCGTACGAATACGCCACCAGCTGGTCGTTCCACCCCTTCGAGATGCTCACCCTGATCGTACCCTCCTGGTTCGGTTTCGGCGGCGACACGTACTGGGGGTACATGCCCTTTACCGATCACCCCTACTATTTCGGTCTCATTCCGCTCCTGCTGGCCGTGGCGGCATTCATCGTACGCCGCCGGGAGCGGGGTGTCGTCGCCCTGGCGGTGCTCGCCGGTTTCACCCTTCTCATGGCCTTCGGGAAGTGGCTGCCGGTACTCTATGCGCCGCTCTTCAAGCTCCTGCCCTTCTTCGGCAAGTTCCGGGTTCCGGCGATGATCCTGATCGTCTTCCTGCTTGCCGTTTCGGGCCTGGCCGCGCTCGGTCTCGACGGCCTGCTCCGTCTCGAGGGCGAGAGACGCGAGAAATGGACGCAGATCCTGCGCCTGACGGCGATCGTCTCCGGTGCGCTCTGTCTCATCATGCTCGCGGGCGGGGCGGGGCTGGGGGCGGGATATGAATCGGCCGCTGCCCGCCGGCTGGCGCAGCGGCCGCAGTTCGGCGGCAGTGCCGCTGCGGCGCGGCCGTTCGCCGCCGAGGCCTTCCGACTCTTCCGGACCGATTTCGTCCGGGTCTTCGGTTTTGCCGCCATCGCCGCCGCGATGCTGCACCTCACCCTGCGGGGTCGCCTGCACCGCCTGGCGGCCGTGGCCGTGGTCATCACTCTGGTGACAGTCGATCTCTGGGTGGTCAACGACCGGCTCGTCGAGACCCGGCCACGGACCGAGTACGCCGCCGAAATCACCACCAACTCCCATGCCGCCTGGCTGCAGGAGCAGGCCGGTCCCTTCCGGATCGTGAACCTGGGTCTGCAGGTACCCGGCAACTACTGGATGTCGCAGGGAGTAGAGGACGCCCAGGGCTACAGCCCGGCCAAGCTCAGGATCTATCAGCAGGTCCTCGACCGGTTCGACCGAGGCCAGCTCGTCTCCCTCCCGCTCTGGTCGGTGCTCAATGTCCGCTACGTTCTCCTCCCGTCCGCCACTCAGCTGCCCGCCGGTTTCACCGAGCGATTCACAGCGGCCGGCGTCAGCA
>Ga0180434_10003640_pt1 | contig 19496 bp, 40 predicted proteins | sample SS_ome_7_FD_132453 | JGI IMG/M metagenome (GOLD analysis project Ga0180434, IMG submission 132453) | Hypersaline lake sediment archaeal communities from the Salton Sea, California, USA - SS_1_D_2 metaG | ecosystem: Environmental > Aquatic > Non-marine Saline and Alkaline > Hypersaline >...
GGGAGAAACTGCTGCGTCGCGGGGAGGTGGGATCTGTCCGAGATTTCCGTAAACCGGACCCAGTGCTCGACGAGTAAACCGTAGGAGGATCGCGGGCCACGAACGTAAAAAAATGGGGCGTCCTCCGAAGGGGTAGAAGGATGGAGATGTCCGATCAGTTCCGGTCTTACGAGGGGTATAGCGAAATTCGTCGTCGGTTTCTTGCCGTGGCCGAGGATCTCAATCTTCCGGAAGTGCATCCCAGTGGCCCCGAGTTCGCTCCTCCGGGGATGTCCCGTGGCTTGTCAGCAGGACTGCAACACCGCCCCCGGAACGTGAAAAGAGGCCGCACCTGTACTTGGTTCCTGACACCGGGTATAAGGGGTGAAGGCATCAGGAGCGCCTACCGCTCGCATCCTCCTTTGGGGGGACTCGGTAAAGCTCCGCTGATGAACCCTGCGTCTCCAACCCTGGTCGTTGACCGTTTCTCGAGACCCAGACTCCGCAACGCGAGCACGGAACCCAACCGGGTCTCACGAAGAAGGATCACGATCATGGACAGGAAAAATTCGTCTACCGTCACGTCTCTCAAGACCCAGGCCAAGCTGCTCCGGCAGGCGCTGGCCGACGAAGGCATCGAACTCGGGCACGTCAAGTGCCTTCACGCCGTGGCACGGAGCCACGGGTACAAGAACTGGAACGCTGCCAGGGAAGCTGGCGGCCTCGACTACCAAGCTGCGTTCGACATCTTCGACGCCCTCGACGTGTCTCCTGATCATGAAGAGAGGTCGAAGCCTCGTGTGGTGGAGTGGGAACCGCTCCGTGTTGAAGAGTTCTACGTGAGGAGCGGCGAACCTGTCGAAACCGCTGCGGTGAGGGAAGCACGGGCACAGGAGTTTTTGAAGGAGTACCGGGATGGGGAGGCCGACTGGCATGGCACCGTTGAAGAGCAGGTCGACCTTTGGCAGATGTACGAATCCGACGACGAAGATTTGCGGGACATAACCCGGCGTGGTTGAAGCAGGTGTTCGACGTTCTCGTGGCCGAGGGCTACATGACCTGTGACGGAGATCGGTACTCGTCCGTTTCTTTCACTCATCTCGGGTTGCACCTGCCTTTTAGCGAGGACGAGCCTGTAGGCATGTTGGACATGCTGGCCGCAGAGGCGTCTCCGGGAGAGGTTTTTCGGGTGTGGGCTCGGAGCTACGCCAAGACCGCGCTGAAGTGTTACCGGTTGGCCCAGGTCGCGCACAGTGATGCGCGCCTGGAGATCTACGACCCGGTCAAGGACACTCCGGATCAGTTTTTCGTGGAACTCTGGGCGCCTACTTCGACCGCCAAGGAAATCGTCCAGAAGCTCGATGCAGCCCTGTTCGAGGAAGAAGGCGTGACCGTGACCCGCTAGTCTCTAGCGGCCTGACAGTCAGAGAGAGCCCTCGTTCCTTCGGGACGGGGGCTCTCTGCGTGACGGGGTAAAGTGTCTACATGGCCCGTGATCGAATGCGTGACGAAGATGTGGACACCAGTTTGGCTGACCGGTTCGGGGTTCCTCGAACCTTCAAAAAGGCCGAGGCTGGACCTCACGCCATCGTGACTGTGGACCACAACCCGTTCCCTGGTCTCAAGTACCGCGTGTACCGAGACGGGGGCGATGTTGGGTGCCTGATCAAGATCGACAGCCGGCGTCGGACGGCGACGTGCTTCGGGATGCCACTGACCTGGGTGGGCCACATGGAGTCGTTGGGGTACGACTTCAACCTGTCCGATGCAGAGAACGAGCGCATCGATCGAGAGACGCGCCACATCCAGTTTCCTGACAATGTGGAGCGGCAGAAGGTGATCCCGATGGACGATCTCAAGGACGTGCTCCTCCCGAAGACGAGAGTCCTCGACTTGAACGGAGTCCAGCACGAGTTCGCTGGCATGGAGTACGAGATGCCCTACGACGCCGTCATCGTTGAACTCGAAGATGAGAACGACCCTGGTCCGTGGCTCCAACACAAGGACCAGCTTCCTCGTCACTGGATTCGTCGGTACTGACGCGCCCGCCTTGTACATGTGAGCTCACACGATCTCGCGGGCCCCTGTTGCTTTGAGTTCTTCGAGGGCGTAGGAAGAGAGGATGCGTGAGGTACAGATTACGGTCGACGGCGACGAGATTCGTTTCCATGAGCCTACCGAGTGGGAACGGCAGACTCTGCTCGCCAACGGGTTCCGACGGGACACCAAGCGGGAGCACGTCATGGTCAGCTCCGAGACGGGCGCCTACGAGGTGGCGAAGATCGTCAGCCGAGGTGGTCTCGGGTGACGGCTGTCGAAAGACGGATCGAGGAGTTGACTCGATGGGTTCGGGAGGAACATCCCGAGGTTCTCGAGGAGCAGAAGCATCTCGATGCGGGGACAGAGGCTCGTGCCTATTGGCACCACGGGTATCTGATGGCGCTCCGGGATCTCTCTGAAGACCTTCGGAAATCACTCAGGCGGCCTGACAGCCAGAGAGGGTAAGGTGAACACACGTCCGTTTTCGACGAAGACATGGCTCTGTCGTGGTCGGTGGTCCGGGTTGTTCGTGCCGTCGGCGCCGGTAGGGTAGAACATTCGAGATGGACGCTAGCGAACAAACCGAGATCCTGTGCGACGCTGTCCACGGGACCATGAAAGCCGCGCACATGCTTGCCCAAGAAGAGGGTGTCAGCCCCAAGCTCTGGGAGGCCATCCTGGAAGGAGCTCGTTCCGCCATGGATGAGGCGTACGCTCAGGGCTACAACGACGCTGCACAAGATGCCTGACGCTCCACGGAATTAGTGTCTAAGATGACTTCGATTCGACGGATCAAGTGCCCTGCGTGCGAGAGCGTCTCGGTGGAGACGGAGCACCTGGAAGAGAACAACCACTCCTTGAACGTGAAGGCGAAGATCACTTGCAAGAAGTGTGGTCACGTCTGGGAGGACCAGGTGTCGAACCCGGCTCGTCGCGGAACCTGGGGTGGGCTCCCGATGGGCATCCGACGGAAACGCGGGTAGGGTGAGGTGTGGCTGACATCCTCGAACGTACACAGCGTGTTCTGGCGGTCGTGGACGACCTTGACCACACGGATGCCGTAGTGGTGCTCACGGCTGCCCTGGGGGCACGAGCTCAGCATGATGGCAAGGACCCGGTTGAAGTCTTCCAACGTGCTGTGGCCATCGCAGAGCTTCATGGGGTCGAGGAAAAGCGGAAGAACGCCAAGCGGGTAGAGTGACCTTATGACCGAGGAGTGCGTGACCGTGGCCCGTACTTTGGGGGTGGATGCCGAGCGGGTGCACGTCCGGCACAAGTTCGTCGAGCTCCAGGGCATCACTCGAGACGAGTTCTACGGTCTCGTCACGAAGTTGGAAGGCACCGAGTACCGCTTGTCTCGGTACGCGCCCGGAACGCCCCTGCGCTTGTGCAACGGCAACAGCGATACCTTCGACGCTCTGTTCTGGCTGTACCAGAAAGGGTTGGACGCCGAGACCATCCGGGCTCTCCTCGACGGTTACGATGGGGATGTTCCCAAGTTCATCTGGGACATGCTCGCTGGAGACGCGGCGTGAAGGGACCGATTCCCTGGCGACGATCTGCGAGCTGCTCGACATCTCGCCGGAGGAAGCCAAATCAGCATTGGAACGCGAGCTTGAAGGTGACTGTTTGGATGAGGCGCTCCGTCAGATGTACGGCAGGATGGCGAAGGAGCTGGAGAAGTCGCAGTCGGAGTTGATCGAGAAGATCACCAAGCAATTGGACCTTTGATGCTTCCTGAAGCCGCCATTGCCCAAGCCTTTCGTCGCGTCCAGTACCGCTACCACCGGGACTTTTTTGAGCTCCTGGGTCATCGGGAGATCGCGGCCAAGTTCGCTGACATCTGGGCGCTCTGTGAGCCTCACATCAAGGACGAGCCGCATGAGGCTCAGGCCAACGGTCGCGAACCTTCGCACTGGGTTCCCTACCTGGAGCATCCGAGCGTCCGGCTTCGGTTCTTCAACTACCTGAGCAACGTTCTCGAGCATGAAGCGGACGGTGACGAAAAGCGTGGTCGGAAGGCTCTGGCTGCGAAACTGCGCGAAGTGATCGAGGACCTTCGGGCGGTAGAGTGATGGGTGACGGACGAAGAACTCGACGATGCCCTCGTACGCATTGTCGAGAAATTCTGGAACGCGGTGCCTCGGCTCAAGGGGATCAGTCTCATCCAGGCGACCTTCTACGCTGAGCAGGAATTCGATGTGCCTCTCACAGCCGAGAAGGTCCGTTCCTCCCTGCGCCGTCTTGCGCGAGAGGGTCGTCTCCAGCGTGTCCAGTCCATCCAGCCGGTGAACTCCGTCAACCTCAACACCGGCGAGGAGACCAAGAGCCGCTCCGTGATCGAGCGGTACTTCCCAGTCACCGTCGCTTGATTTGGGTAAAAGGAGCGACATGACCGAAGACACCATCTACATATCTCGGTTGGTCGTGAACATCCCGAGCACGGATCGTCCCGGGCACATTCATCGAGCAGGTACGGAGATCGCCCCTGTACGGCGTCGCGGCGACCTGTGGGAAATTTCGATTCGCACCGGTGAGCCCGGCGCCTACTGGTACGAGACTTTGTTGATCTCCAAGGAGCAGAGCGAGTTGGTCGAAGTTCAAGCGTCTTCTATCGAGGACGCTTGAACAGCACGACGCCTTGTCGGCGCAGTTCGTCCTCGTCTCGCTCGTCAGCGTTCTTGAGCGCCCTCTGGACAAGCTCTTCGACGGAGGTGTCCTGACACCGGGAGGCTTCGTAGAGCACGTCTGTGGCCTCCCTGAAGACTTCAGAGAGGGCCCAGAACAGCTCCGAGTCGATGGCCTCGGCAAACCGGGCGTAGGCGGAGCTCCCCACGTCCTCGACGTAGCGGCGTGTGACCATCGGCCCCATGCTGTGGGGCACGACGCCGGCCCAGTAGAGCGCCCGGTCGCCGACCTCACGGAGCTGCCAGTGGTGCGAGTGCATCGCTTCCATGTAGGCGATCCCGAGCGCAGTGTCGCTGGCCGGCTCACGAGTGGCCCAGTAGGCGAGACGCATCACCAGATAGGCTTTCACGTCCCCGCCGAGCGACGAGGGTTCCACACGATCGTAGAAATACGTCTCGAGCGTCGGAACTGATTCCACGGTTAACGTGAAAAGAAAGGCGCGGTACCGGCGCTCAATCGATGTCAAACATCTCGGACATGAGCTCCATTTGGAGGTCCACGATTGACTCCTGGATCTTCGCGGCTTCGTCTTCCGTTGCCTGCTCAAGTGCTCGCTCGAGCCGTTGGATTTCGGCTTTGTAGACACGTCGAACCGCTTCGGGCAGCTTGCTCACGTTTTGAATCTAGCAGAGGTCATCTTCGCGCGCCGTAAAACGCTATCGGTAGAATCTTTCTATGCAGCTCTTGTCGTTCGCTCCTACCGGACCGTGGCCTGAACTCGGAACATGTCCTTGTTGTGGACAGCCGTGGCCTCCGATCGGGCCCGACCCTCACCAGCCGTTCGACCCTCCCGAGATTCTTTTCCCGGAGTTGGTGAGCTACGAACCGGAGCCCAGTCCTTACGTGGTCGAGCCTGTTCCTGAGCCCGAAGTGTTCAAGCTGGCGGTGTCCGAGGTGAGCCTCGAGTTCCTGTTGTTCCTCGAAAGTGTTCGGTAGAGCTTCGGTGCGTCAGTTCAAGTTCCGTATCATCGAGCCGGGATTGGCGGAAATCTTTGTGGGAGAACAGAGGGCTGGGCGGGTTCGTAAGGAGTCGGATGGGTGGCACGGGTTCGGAATCAACGGTGAAGAAGCTCCTCGGGTTCGCGCTACTCGGAGCGAGGCTGGCAGTGAGGTCTATGCGCTCTTCATGAAGAGCGTGGGTAGAAGACTGGGATGACCGCTCACCGAAAAGACCCGTTTCGACGGGTCGTCAAAGCCGAGCTCCAGAATGATGAGTTTGGTCGGTGTTGGGAGCTCAAACTCGAGTGCGGTCATGAAGACGTTCGGGGTGTTTCCTACAAGAAGAAGGCGGGCTCCAAGTGGGGAGGCCGTCGTCAGGATGGGTGTGTCCGGTCGCTTGACGAAGCTCTTCCGGCACCGAAGCAAGTGCGGTGTTCTCAGTGCAAGGGTAGAGTGGTGTAAATGCCTCAAGTTCCCGATCATTTTCACGAGCGCGCCAAGGCTCTGTTCCAGAAGCTCAGCAAGCGCGCGAACCTTCACGGCCACGAGTACACGGTGATGGCGGGTTCTGACGAAGCCATGATCGAGCTCATTGAGCACGAACTTCGTGAAACATCGTTGCCTTCTCGGTAGGGGTCTTTTGTGGCCCTAAGCGGTACTGACTTTATCGCGCCGGGACCTACCAGTGCAGACGACTGGTGGGTGTTGATGTTTGAGGTTCGGCAACGATGGCCGGAGGCTATTTTCCATCGTACAGGCCCAGGGGAGATGTTCGTTTACCCGGACCGTGATGCTTTTCGCGAAGGGCTTTCGAGCAAAAACCCCACTGGATTCATCCATGTCCAGATGGGCCCAGAAAGCCTCACAATGGCTGTGAGCCACGGGGCTACCGAGGGGCTCAAGGTGAGCCGAGAAGTCATCACGGTGCTTCAGGGACTCCGTGATGGATCTTTTTGAGCGGTGACAGGGTTGACACCGAATTTCGGGTGCTCAGGCTGTGGTCATGCGGACACTGATCGATGACATGCTCGGTCTGGTCGGCACGGCCGCCGAGCTCGAACCTCATCTCGAAACTCGACGACGCCCTCGAAGCTACCTCCCTACCATCATGCGGGAGGACGCGGGCGACGCCTACGAAGTCTCTCTCGTGATCCCGGGCCTTCCAAAGGACCAGATCAACATCGAGGTGAAGGGACGCACACTCCACGTGGCCCACCAGGGTACAGAGAGGACGCGGATCCCCTATGCAGCTTTCGAACGCGCCTGGACCTTGCCAAACGACGCGGACCTTGATGCCATCGAGGCCAAGTACGAGGACGGCATCCTCATCATCAAGGTGCCGAAGCTCGAGCTCGCGAGCATCACGAAGACGCGGGCGATTACCATCGCCTAGCGGTGTCGGTCATTGACGGTTCGGGTAGCGAACCGTTTTCAGCCAGAACTTGCTGATCGAGTGGATGACTTTCTCGATGTCTTCCAGCTCGAGCGGCTTGACGACATAGGCAGCGGCACCGAGGTTGTAGCTGCGCAGGATGTCTTTCTCTTCCTCGCTCGAGGTCATGACGACCACGGGGATGGGGTCGAGATTGGGGTCCACGCGCAGCTCTCCCAGGACCTCACGTCCGTCCATGTGCGGCATGTTGAGGTCTAGGAGGATGAGGTCGGGCCGGGGGTTACCCGGGTTGCGCAAGTACCTCATGGCCTCGTCACCGTCCCGGGCACGAGACAGCGTGAGCTGCACGTTCTCCTGCTGGAGCGTATGCCGAAGGATCTCCACGTCGGCATCGTTGTCTTCGATGAGCAGAATTTCGAGCGGTCTCATTTTCGTGTCCCTTTGAACGTAACGGTGAAGGTCGTGCCCACACCAGGTTCCGATTCACATCGGATGGTCCCACCGTGTAGGGCGATGATCTTCTTGCAGATGGAGAGGCCAATGCCGCTCCCAGAGATGTCTTGCGTTCCTTTCCCTCGATAGAACGCTTCGAAGATTTTACCTACGTCTTGGGGTCGGATTCCGACACCCTCATCTTGAACCGTGTAGCGCACCATCCCGTCGTCAAGCTCGTCACCTCGGATGCGGATCACGGGTGGTTTTTCACCGTGGAACTTGAGCGCGTTTGAGATCAGGTTTTGGAACACCTGTCGCACCTGAGACTCGACGCCCATGAAGGGCGGCAGGTTGGCGGTGAGGATCTTGGCGTTCTTCTCGTTGATGCGGACGGCGAGATCTGTGACCATTTCCTGCATCACCTTCTCCATGTCGATGGGCGCCATCTCTTCAGCCTGGTCTTTGATGCGACTCAGAGACAACAGGCTGTTGATGAGTTTCTGCATCCGAGTTGCCCCTTCGACCAGGTAGGCCAGCCATTTGCGTCCGCGTTCGTCGAGAGGCGCGCCGGTGTCGCCGTACGTGGCGTCGATCATCTTGGCGAAGGACGCCACCATGCGAAGCGGCTCTTGGAGATCGTGGCTTGCAAGGTAGGCAAACTGTTCGAGCTCGAGGTTGGAACGCCTTAGAGCGATCGACAGAGCTTCGAGCTCTGCGATGCGTCGGGCGGAATCCAGCTCAGCTCGTTTGATGGGGGTAACATCTGTGTGTGCTCCGAGCATACGAACCGGTTTTCCTTCTTGCCGCAGGACCAAACCTCGGCAGCGAACCCAGACAGTTGAGCCATCTTTGTGTCGATAACGGATGACAATATCGTAGGGGTGTTTGTCGGGGTCTTCCACGTGTAGGTGATAGTCCTTGAGGGCTTTTTCAAGGTCTTCGGGGAAGATGTTTTCTTGCCACCATTCCGACGTATTCGGGATCTCGTGGTCTTCGTAGCCGAACAGGGACTTGAACCGAGGCGAGTACCACTCATCTGTGAAGTTCTCGACGTTGAGATACCAGACACCATCGAGGCTTCCCGCTTCCAGCCATTCGAAGAGACCCGGGTCGTGGCTGATGCGCTCGTAGAGCTCTTTTTTGAGATAGTGTTCGGGCATCTTACTGAGCGAGTTCTTGTTCAAGTTGAAGGAGACGGGGAGGCTTTTTCGGCTTGGGGCCTACTTCCCCGCTAGCCTCCCACCTCATGCGAGCGTCCATGTACTCGTTCCGTAGATCTTGGAACTCTTGAAATTTCTCGTCTCGAATGTCTTCGGGGCTCTTTCGTCGAATCTCTTCGCGTTGTTTCTTGGCTTCGTTGAACTGCGAGTAGGCCCATGCACCTGTGGCACCCAACAGCGTGACGACGGCCAAGACAGCGAGCGCCACGGTTCGTTTTGGTGTCTCGGGTTCGGGCTCATCGCCCATCGCCGCTTCGACGGCTTCCTTCACCATGGCTCGGAGCTCGTCCTGGGAGACGGCGGTCGCCATCGATCGGTACTGCGCCTTCTTGCGGGCGATGGCCTCTTGGATGTGCTTCATCAAGTCCTGACCCGACAGGGTCCCCTTGATGAGATAGGCGGACACTCCCGCCTGGAGAGCTCGGAGTGCGTGCTCCTTCTCATCTAGGCTCGTCACGGCCACGACCGGGATAGTGGGGAAGAGGCTGACCACCGTGCGTGCGGTGACCATGAAGTCCTGGCTGTCTTCGAGGTGGAGGTCCAGCAGGATCACGTCCGGGTCCCACACGCGACCGTCTTCACGGAGACCTTCGAGCGAGTTCGTGTGTCGCAGCTCGGTGCCTGTCCCCATCAAGATGTGCTCCAAAATTGCGACATCTCCGGGGTTGTCCTCAGCGATGAGAACGCGAAGTTTTTCGGACTCGGCCATCTTCGCTAAGGCTGGTTCATAGGCCCGCTAAGGGCGCCACGACGAGTAAGCCAAGATCGCGCGATGGTAGATTGACACATGCCCGGGAAACTTCTCACGGTGATCGAATACCCAACGTCGAGTTTGACGGAACCGAGCGTGTCGGTAGACCTCGAAAACCTCGATGAGTTTCAGGGGTTCATCGACGACATGATCTACACCATGTTCTACCAGGAGGGTGTGGGTCTGGCAGCGCCACAGGTGGGTCGCAACCTTCGACTGTTCGTCATCGACCAGCGACCCATCAATGGCAATCAGCGAGTGGAGCCTTGGGTGTTCATCAACCCCGAGCTCGAGCCGACCAACGACAATCGTGTCGTGCGTCCCGAAGGGTGTCTGAGTTTCCCCGGGTTGCTCGCAAACGTGAAGCGCCCAGAGTGGGTCAAGGTGACGGCTTTCAACCGGAAGGGCGAGGAGTTCACCATGGATGCGACCTACAACCACCTTTTCTCGGTGGCACTCCAACATGAGTACGACCATCTGGAAGGCACCCTCATGAGTGACCGTGCGACCGGGAAGGATCGTCGGGCGATCCAGCAGTGGGCCGCTGAGAAGGCGTAGGTCTCTTTTTGAGCTCCCTTTCGTTTTGCGAGAGTAAAAGGAGGGTCATGGCTGACTGGGACGACTTTGGGTTCGAGGATGCTGTTGAGACGTACGAAGTCGATCTCAGCAACGTTCCTACTGCGGATTTGGAGAATGAGCTGGCTCGTCGTCGTGAGCAGTCAGCAGAGACCGCGATCACCGAAGACAGCACTCTTCGGGAGGCCCGTGCTTTCATGGAGGCGCGCAAGGTAAAGGGGTGCGACTGTTTCCTGTGTGGGCGACATAGCAAACGGTACCCTCGTCTCCTTCGTAAAGATTTCGCTGCTGTGCTTCGGTGGGTGCACGAGGCAACTATGGAAGGGCAGTGGGTGGACATGTCGCAGGACGCACCGAAGTGGGTGATGTCCAAAGTACGGGACTTCACGCTGTTGCGGCACTGGGGTCTACTGGAGGCGCGTACGAACACCGACACGCGGAAAAAAGGGTCGGGTTTTTGGCGTATCACCGCTAAAGGCCGCCAGTGGGTTCGAGGGGAAATCTCGGTGTCGAGCAAGTTCTACGAGTACCAGGGAAGGCTCGTGGGATGGTCAGATGAGCATGTTTCGTGCCACGATGTCCTTCCCGAATTCGACTTCAAAAAACTGATGGAGGAAGCATGATGAAATTTCGTGATCGAGAAACGCTCACCAAAGCCTGGGACGAAGGCCACCGTCCTGAGTTCCTGATGTTCTGGGGTCGCAAGGGGAATGACCTGAGCACCGTCGGTCCCTACGTGTTCAGTCAGTGGCACTTCTCGGACTTCGAGATCGAGGGGGTTACGTACCCGACGGCCGAGCATTGGATGATGGCCCAGAAGGCTCGCATCATGGGTGATGCGGACACTCTCGAGCAGATTCTCGCCTGTGGCGGTCCCGACGAGGCGAAGGCTCTGGGACGTCAGGTTGCCAACTGGGACCAGGCGAAGTGGGATGCCCAGAAGTTCGAGTCCGTCGTCCTTGGCAACGTCGCCAAGTTCAGTCAAGTCCCGGAGCTCAAGGAGTACCTCATGGGCACCAAGGACATGGTGCTCGTTGAGGCCAGCCCGCACGACCGTATCTGGGGCATCGGCCTTCGGCGCGAGGACAAGGCCGCCCACAACCCCCACACGTGGCGCGGTCAGAACCTGCTTGGGTTCGCCATCATGGAAGCCCGTCAGCGGATTCGGGGCGCGGGATGAAGACGATTACGATTCCAGGTCTGGGGACGGTTCTTCACACGGGCACCCCAGAAGAGGCTGAGAGGGAAGAGCGTCTACTGAAGGCGCGAGCAGAATTCGTGGCCAACTACTGTCGGGAACAGGGGTGGCCGCAACCCGGCGAGGCCGGGTTCGAGGACCTTCCTCTCGAGCACGTGCTTGAGATTCGAGACCAGCCGGGTTGGCAGAACCCGCTGGGAGAGGAAGAAAACACGGATGGTTGAGAAAGATGCCGGGTGGGGTGACTCCAGTAGGATCAAGACCATCGACACCATCGAAACCATCCGTATCCGTCCTGGGATGTACGTCGGCGGGACTGAGCCCCCGAGGCAGCATCACCTCGCCTACCTCATTCTCGACAACGTGCTCGAGAACTGTCGGGCAGGTCGTGGGGACACGGTCATGGTGACGTGTCGGGGATCTCGCGTTGTCATCTCCGACAACGGTCCTGCGTTTGCGGAACGCCTGCTCGACGAGAGAACCCCAACCGAAGCGCTCGACAAGATGTTGAGCGAGCTTGTGGCCGGGGACCGGGGTGTGGTCCCCAAGGAACAAGTACGGGACGGCCTTCCGATCGTGCGTGCTTTGTCGGCCTCGTTCGTTGTGATGGTGCGTTACAACGGAGAGATGTTCCACCGGGAGTTCGAGAAGGGGAAACCGGTGTCCGACTGGGAGACTCGTTCGGAGGCGGCCATCACTCCCTACAACTTCTGTGTGAGCTTCTCTGCCGACCCGACGATTTTCTCGGACACCTCCATGAGCAGGGGCATGTTGAGGGAGCGCCTTCAACAGATGGCCGCCACCTGCACGGGCCTCAAGGCGTACCTTGCCAATGAGGATGAGGGTGTCGAAGAGATCTCGATGCCGGGCGGGATGCGTGATCTCCTCGCGGCGAAGCACGAAGATCAGCACTACGTTTGGGAGCCTCGAGAGCCGATGCACATCGTGGTGCGCAGTGAGGACCTCGAGTTCGACCTGGCGGCCCAGTGGGCACCGCCAGAAAGAGAATCCAAGATCTACAGTTGGGCGAACTCCATCCGTACGACGAGCGGTACGCACGTCCTTGGATTGCGGGAAGCGCTTCGTGAAGTTGGCCTCGACGATCTGTCCTACGAAGCTGCCCTGTCGGTCTTCATCCCGGAGCCGAGGTACTCGAGGCCGACCAAGTCGCACCTCGCAAACCCCGAGATTCGAGGGCTGGTTCGTGACCATGCGATCATCGCACTTAGGAGTCGTCTCAGTGACGCGGAGTTTGCCGTGCGGTTGGATGAGTGGCGAGCTGGGAAGGACTGACGCGGTACGATGTCAGCGTGTCCCACGATCCGTGTCCACACTGCGGAGCAGATCGGGTCTACGGCGTCCCTGCCAACGACCCTGACGCCACTCCTGTGCCTGTGTCGTGCGCGTGTGGGCAGGAAGGGCCGCCACACTTGCCCTACGACGTGGTCGCAGAGAAGGTGCAGGAAGCGTCGTTGGCGTCATTCGATGAGACGCTTGGCGAGTTCGTCTGTCGTTGTGGGCAGCCTGTCGTTCGAGGAATTCGAGACGATCAGGAGGTCTTGACGCACAAGATGCCTCAGTGTCGTGCCTTCTTGGACTACGACTTCGAGAAGTACGTGGCTTGGGTGAAGGCCAAGCCAAACTAGGATGAGAGATGGAACAGGAAGAAGCCCAGAAGGTCATCGAGATCGTCGCGCGATGGATGGAGTTGCGTGAACAGGGTGGCTACGATCCCCTCCAGGACAGTCGCCGCTTTCGACTCGAGGCCGAGCACTCCCTTCGTGGGGGGCTTCTCCAGCGTCTCCTCGTTGAGGGCAAAGAGCCTCTCGAGCACACTCCCCCGCTCGCGTTCTCACGTCCGTGGTACGGCCTCATCGAGAAAGGGGAAGCCGTCGTCGAAGAGATGTTCGTCTACGCTGGGATCGAAAAAGACACGATGGCGATCTGCCAGCACCAGTGGCACATCTACGGGAAGGAAGGCAGCGACCTCCTGTTGATGTGGCGTCCGAGCAAGACGGGAGAGAGCCACTGGGGGAAGTGGCGTTTGGTGAAGAACCCTGACTGCTGGACGCTGAAGCAAGACCGGACCCCGGAGGGGTAGAAGGATCGACATGCTGAAGTTCGAGCAGTGCGTGGAGATGTGTCTCAACGAGCCGGAGTTCGTTGCGGGGTTCAACAAGATCGCGAAGGCCAATCTTGGCAAGCAGCTACGGTCAGGGATCTTGGCGATGGTGGATCAAGCTGCCCGAGCCCAAGACTCAACGTCCCGACCCGGTGTCCATCGGGTTGAAGCTCCAGTACATCCTCCGGCAGTACAACTTCAACGCTAGTCACGGCATGTACGACTACTCGTGCAAGCGGTTCTTCGGGGACGTGGAAGTAGGGAGACGAACATGGCGCGCATGATCGGTATTGATGAAGCAGGACGTGGTCCGGTGTTGGGCCCGCTGGTGATGGCCGCCGCAGCGATCACACCGGAACAAGAAGCCGAGCTCCGGAGCTTCGGCATCCAAGACAGCAAGAAGTACGGCAGCGGAGCCAAGGCCAAGATGGCTCGTATCGCAGCACGTCCTGCCGTCTACAGTCGGTGCCATCACGCGGTGGTGGTCTTCGATGCGGCGGAGGTCGATGCCTTCGTCGAAGAAGGTCGCCTTGACGATCTCGAGCGCAAAGGAGCATTGCAGCTCTTGGAGATGCTCGAGGTTCAGCCGGAGGACACGATCATCTGCGACGGTGAGCCGATCTTTGGACGCTTGCGAGCGAAGTACGGGAACCTCCGTGCCGAGAACAAAGCCGACGAGAACCACATCTGCGTCTCGGCAGCGTCCATCATCGCCAAGACCCTTCGGGACGAGGAGATGGACCGCATCTGCCAGAAGTACGAGCAGGAGTTCGGCAAACTCTCTGGAGGCGGCTACGTCAACAAAGGAACCCGAGCGTTCCTCGAAGCCTACGAGGCCAAGTACGGCAAACTGCCCTTCGAGGCTCGGAAGACTTGGAAGTGGCGAGAAAAACCGAAGGTTGTTGAGGGACCGAACATCCTCGATCTGTTGAGCGGAGGTAATGATGGCTGATTGGTCCCAGGGTGGCTACGGGTTCTATCTCACCGAGTATCCCGAAGAGGGTTGTGTTGGTCCTTTCCGAACACAGGAAGAAGCTGAAGAAGCCGCAAAGCACATCTTGCCTGACGAGGACACGTCGGTTTGCATCCTGACTTCCGAACAGTGCCGTGCGCTCGAGAAGGAAGAGCTTGATGAGGCTCTACACGATTGGGCACAGTAACTTCTCGACCGAGGAACTCGTCGAGAGGCTACGAGCACATGACATCGGCGTCTTGGTCGATGTTCGTAGCAAGCCGTTCAGCCGCTACAACCCGCATTTCAATCGGTACGTGCTCTCCGAGGATCTTCGGAAAGCAGGCATCCCCTATGTGTGGCTGGGCCACAGCATCGGCGGTGTTCCTGACGACCCGGCATTGCTGACCCAAGGGAAGCCTGACTACGACAAAATCCGTGCCTCCGAAGCGTACCAGCACGGGCTCGAGCAACTCCGCAAGGGCATGGGGCTGAACGCTCACTTGGGAGAGCTTGCCATCATGTGCGGTGAGCAGGACCCTACGGGTTGTCACCGACGACGCTTGATCGGTGCCGATATGGTCGAAGAGGGCGTGGAGCTGGCTCACATTATGCGTGATGGATCGGTGGTGCCAGAACACGAAATTCGGGAACGTCTGGGCGAGAATCAGCCTTCCGTGCTCGATTTTCTCTCGGACAAGTAGGCTGAGATTCTCTCTATATCGACGGTATGGTCACAGCCCACCGGAGACGGAGATGGGACAGGACGGGATCGTGGAATTCCTCGAGGGCCTTACGAATCAGGCCCGCAAAGGCAACTTGACAGACTTGGCTGTGGCGTACCGTTTCAACGGTCGGGCTCCCGTGGCTTTTAAGAGCCAGGAGGGTCAGATGGTGACGCGAGTCGCCCCACAGGAAAAACCACCGCCTGCGGACGTGGACGATCTTCTTCGCTACTAGCTTGACGCCGTTGAAAACCGGCTCTATCTTGAGGGCTCGTGCTCATCGCACCACAACTGAAGCTCCCTTGGAGGGAACCTCCGTGACGTAGCTGCTCTGCGCAACTACGTCATGTCGAAGTCCAACTCCAACAAGAGCCAGAACAGCAACCCCCAACCCCGCAAGAAGAACGATCCCCGCTACGAGCGGGTGATCGTCGGGTATCGCCTGGTGGCCATGCAGGCCGACCAGGTGGACGATATTGCCCGCTCGGAAGGGCGCGGGCAGCACCCCACCGTCGTAGACAAGCGTCTGCGTTGCCCCTGGTGCTTCCTCAAGGGAGGCGTCGAGGGCAACCACTTCTGCCGTTGGCGCCCTGCCAATGGCGAGAAGCCGGCCGGAGGGCAGGTCCGGCAGGTGCCCATATACGAGTGGCGGCTCAAGAAGTGAGCCTTAGCAGGGCTGTCACACGACTGCTTCTATGACCCTCCGTTAGTAGGAACGGAGGGTCGCGATGGCGTATGACGAGCCTTTTTACGAAAGGTACGAGCGGTACCTGACGGAGCCCCGGGTTCGGATCTCCCACAACCGAGCGTTGAGGCTTTTCAGTCTCATGGCGGGCAACCCTCGTGTTCTCGATCTTGGGTGTGGTCACTCCCAGGAATTTCGTCGTTTCGGTGACTGGGAAAGCTACGTCGGCTACGACGTAGAGGCTGAAGAGCCCGAGGGTCCGCTCGATCCTCGTCCCGGGAACTACCGCGACCCGAGTTTTCTCGACGCGCTCGAAGGCCGCTCCCACACGGCCTTCGTCAGTCTCTTTTCCACCGAGATCACGGCCCCTCCCGATGAGAACACGTCGCTCTACCGAGAGCTCTTCCACCGTCTCGAGGGGCTGCGGTGGGGGCTCGTCTCTGGGTTCTACTACTCGTCTTCACGCACCATCAACCCGATCGAAGAGACCGGCGACATCGTGTCGTGGCAGACTCTCTATGCGCTCGAGGATCAGTGGACTCCCGAGTACGACGAGTTCCGTTTCGTGATGCACGTGCCGAGCGAGATGTTTGGGGAGGATGTGGTCGAAGTGTGGCGCATCTTCCAGCGACGCGGGGGTACAAGGTAGGAGCATGTCTGAGCAAGAACGCGAAGAGGAAGGCCAGGGTGGCGTTGGCCTCAAGGAACGAGAGGACCACAAGGTCCAAAAGCCTCGCCGTTACAAGGTGCTCATCCACAACGACGACTTCACGCCCATCGACTGGGTGATGGGGCTCGTCGAGCAAGTGTTCCGCAAGTCGGCTTCCGAGGCTCAGAGGATCACCCTGGAAGTTCACGAAAAGGGATCGGCGGTGGCCGGGGTCTACACTCACGAAATCGCCGAAACGAAGGTTGCTCTGGTCCTACACCACGCCAGGCGGGACGATCATCCGCTGATGGCGACCATGGAACCTGAGTAGCTTTTGGTTGCCTACACCATAATTTGGTGTATCCACCTCAAAACAAGAACATGAGATGGAAGACCAAAAGAGAGAAGCAGCTCAGGGGGTACTCCAAGTTCCTGAGTTACATCCTGCGACACAACCCTGGTGAGGTTGGGCTCAAGCTCGACAAGGGTGGTTACGCCGTTGTCGAACAGCTCCTCAAGAAGAGCCGAGACCACAAGCGCGCCAAAGGACTCGACCGGGAAATCCTGGACGAGGTCGTCGCCACCAACAACAAGAAGCGGTTCGAGTTCGATGAGACGGGCACGAAGATCCGGGCACGGCAGGGACACAGCGTCCAAGTCGAGCTCGGTGACAAGCCTACGGAGCCACCGGAGCCACCGGAGCTCCTGTACCACGGCACCCCGACGAAGTTCGTGGCTGCGATCAAGTCAGGAGGGCTGCTCAAGATGAGCCGTCATGCCGTGCACCTGTCGAAGGACTACGAGACCGCGTATGACGTGGGGCGTCGTCGAGGCAAGCCGGTCATCATCCAGGTCCGCGCGAGGCAGATGCACGAGGACGGTTTCAAGTTCTACCTGACGGGCAACGGTGTCTGGTACACGGACCACGTCCCCACGGACTACCTCCTGTGGCCCGGAGACCGGGGCTACAGCCACTACCCGAAGCCCGACCTGCGCTAGTTACTCGCGTCTCGGCAGGTAGAACCGCTCCAACTCTTCACCGAAGCGTTCGTTCACAGTCTCGAAAGCCTTGGGAGTGTAGTAGCTCTCCCAAGGCTTTTTGTCTTTGGTTTCGTTGTGGCGCTCGAGTTGGAAGGTCGAGAGACCGAGTTTCTTCATCGTGTTGTCGAGCTGCTCTTGGAGCTGCTCCCAGCGAAGCACTTCGTGGCAGTCGGGGGCGTGGTAGTAGAGTTTTCCGTCCTCGACGTAGGGCGACCGCTTGAAGCCTCGCACGAAGTCCTCGAAGGTTTTGCCTCGTCCTTGACGAACGAAACAGCTCACCAAGAAGTCGTACGGGTTTCGGATCACGGTGAAGACGTGCTCTTTGCCGGTGACGTACTTGTGGACGGTCTCCGGGTCCACGTGCAGGTCTGGGTTGCCTTGTCGTCGTTTGTGGGGCGGTGGTCCCAGACGCGGGTGCGTTGCCGACTGATCTGCTGCATCCGGACGGCGCCGGGTTTCCCTTTCACGTCGTCGAGGCGCATGTGGTGGGGGCGCAAGTCCAGGGCTTCGGGGAACACGTCTTGGAACGCGAGCACCATGGCACTCGAGCCCGTGTGGGGTTGCGCCAAGAAGATGAACTTGCCGGGGAGTAGGACGGCCACGCTTGCATCCTACCGGTCGGTCCTGTAGCTTCCTCTCGTCGCACCCTTCCGTAGGATCGCGGCTGCTGAACTCAACCCAACCTCTTTCCGCCACCTGCCGCGACGCAGAGGCCGGGAGATTCAGCAGTGCAGTACGGAACAAAGCAGTCAGAGCAGTGCGCCACCCTTGGTGCTTTCTACATCACCGGCCGATTGTGCGGCGTCAGCAAGAAGTCGAACCGGCCCTTCAAGCGCAAGTACAAGGCCGATCTCAAACGCCGGTGGCGGCATGAGGTCGAGCTCGAGCTCATCGAACGTGAAAAGGAGGTGCCGCAAGACGCGCAGTAGTCTGGGGTTTGGTTTTCGGCCTATCGGCTCCCCTTGGACGGGAGCCGATAGCGCGCCCCTGGATCGACTCATGCCTAGCCCCAGAAAACCGCGTCCCAAGACCAGGGCCCAGATGAAGCGTCTGGTGGAGGAAATCGTGCTCACTGAGGAGGATGAGAAGATCCTCGACAGTGTCTGGGACAGGATGCGGCGCGAGCTTCTTGAAAAGCGGCGTCGGGAAAAGGCTGAGCAACGCAAAAAGAAGGCCGGTCGGATCCTTGACCTGGCTCGTGAAAACCCGGAGCTTCTGGAGGAGATCCTCAAGGAGGTGACCAGTGGCCGTTGAGTTCGACCTGTTCCAGGCACCCCCTGCGGACGACGCCCCTGCGCCAGGTGGTGACCTCGACCTGTTTGCGCGTCCTCCGGGGGCCACACCCCCGTCTCCCCAGCCCCGGATGCCGCGTCCTGCTCCTGAAGCTGCCCCGGCTCCTCAACCTCGGATGCCTCGACCGGCCCAGCCGGCCCCGGCTGCGAACGATCTCGATCTGTTCGCCCGCCCTCCGGGAGCACCGTCGCCTGGCGCCCCTGCGGCCCCTGAGAGGCCCACCCCGTCTCCACAGCCCCAGGCTCCGGCTGGGGACGTAAACCTGTTTGACCGGCCTCCTGCGGCTCCTGAGAGGCCCGCTCCGTCTCCGGCTCCTGCACCCCCGGCCGCACCGGCCCCTCAGCCTCCTGCGGCTCCGGCTCGTGGTCGTCGGCAGCGAGAGCGTGCGGATTTTGAGGGCGATGAGCTGTGGGATCAGTTCCTGACCGAGAACTATCAGCGCGGTCGAGCTCGAGTACCGCACCCCGATCCTCGTCGCCGTCGCCGGTATCCCGAGGTCATGTTCTCCACGGCCATGGGGTATGACGAGTTTCGCCAGCAAGTCGGACGCGAGTTCGAGATGTGGAAGGGTCAACGCGGGGAAGACAACCTCGTTGGTCGTCAGATTCGCGACACCCGACAGCTTGAGCGTGGCGATGTGTTGCGTAGTCGAACGGGTCGCGAAATTAAGGTGGACCAGGTGCTCGATGACGGGCGTGTTCGCTACAACTGGAAGAAGGAAGATGGCTCGTGGAGCAACCGTCGTCGGACGATGCGTACGAGCACTTTCGTTGAAGGTCAGTACCGTCTCGAGTCTCGCTCGGGTCAGCA
>Ga0180434_10003644_pt1 | contig 19477 bp, 12 predicted proteins | sample SS_ome_7_FD_132453 | JGI IMG/M metagenome (GOLD analysis project Ga0180434, IMG submission 132453) | Hypersaline lake sediment archaeal communities from the Salton Sea, California, USA - SS_1_D_2 metaG | ecosystem: Environmental > Aquatic > Non-marine Saline and Alkaline > Hypersaline >...
AACCAGCAATTGACGCTGGACAAAGCAGAGAGCTTTTTTCACTGGCAAGGTACTGATGGCAATCACCACCTTAATCTTCGTGACTTCGTACTGGATGCCGCGGATTTTGATGCCAGCGGTTTTTCGCTCAGGTATTCCCGCACCAGTGACCACCTGGCTTACCTGGGCCTTTCTGCCATTGACCTGGGCGCCCTGCCACAGATTGCCGGTTTTTTACCACAAAAGATAGCCAAACATCTGCAAGGGCTGGACTTCTCTGGCAGGGTTAATGATTTTCAGGCTAGTTGGACGGCGGGCTTTTCAGCATGGTCTGCATTGGGTGAACTGCAAGATTTCTCCATCAATCCACACCAGAAAATACCCGGCGTAAGCAACTTCAGCGCCACATTTATTGCTTCCTCTGCGGGAGGAGTCGTTTCCATAGATTCATCACATAGCCAGTATCTACACCCCTCTCTGTTCAGAGACCCGCTTCCACTAAGTAGATTACAAGGGGATCTAGCCTGGAAGCTTTCACCGCAAAAAGATATCCATATTTCCAGCGATTACCTGACAGCAACAACTTCTCACCTGACCACGGCCACGCGCCTGTCCATCGACATACCTGCTGATGGCAGTACTTACCTGGATGTACAGACAGATTTCAAAGATGGCGATGGTTCCGGCACCAGCTTATATCTGCCTTACAGCATAATGAATGACAGGCTCGTTTCCTGGCTGGATAGAGCAATTGTCAGCGGCAGGGTGACGTCAGGCAGTTTCCTGTTTAAAGGGCCTGCCGAGGATTTTGCATTTTCCAAAACACATAATGGGCACTTCGAGGTTTTGTTTAATGTAGAGGATGTCATTCTTGATTACCTGCAACATTGGCCCCGCCTGGAAGAAGTCGATGCCCAGGTACGTTTTCACAATAACAGCCTGAGCATCAACCTGTTCAGTGCCAAATACCTGGAAAGCGAAATTCATCAGGCCACTGCACACATCAGGTCACTGGATCCTGTTTCGCCACTTGAAGTCAACGGCATCGCTTCAGGCCCAATCAAGGACAGCATGTATTTGCTGAGCGAAACCACCTTGAAAAAGGATTTTGCTACTCTGACTGAAGCCTTCTCATTTACCGGCAACAATAAAATCCAGCTGGATTTTGATGTTCCATTGGGAGACCTGGGTGAATACGCCGTTGATGGTTTCGTGGAATTCAGCGAAAACCAGATGCTACTGGCTGACTGGAATCTGCAACTGGAAAAAATCAACGGACGCCTCAACTTCAATCTTGACGGTCTTGAATCCGACAAGCTCAGCGCTTCACTTCTTGGTTCTCCCACCAGGGTAAAAGTGTCTCACGACAGCAGAAACAATACCGTTTTCAACAGCACAGTGACGCTTGACACAAAGCAACTTTCAAAAATGATTCAGGACTTCCCTGCTGACATTATCAGTGGTTCGACCGACTGGAACATCAATCTCACGCTGCCCCCTGTATCCCGGAAAGATAAAGCAGCGCAGTTAAAGGTTTATTCAAGGCTTGAAGGTCTCAAGATCGACTCACCACCCCCCTTTGGCAAACGTAGAAGAAGCGTCGCGCCACTGTCTATCACGGCATCCCTGAAGCAGGGGGATGAGCTTCCGCTGCATTTCAATTTCAACGATATCGCATCGGCGAATTTGCTGTTGCTGACCCCCACAGACGAACCCTTCAGTCTGAAGTCGGGTGTTATGCATTTTGGTTCCAGCAAACCACCGGCCATGGCCGATAATCAATTCCAGCTAACCGGAAGCATTCACACGCTGGAGCTGGATAGCTGGTTAAGCTGGCAGCCCCTGGTGGAATCAACAGGCCAAAATGCTCTGCCGATTAAAATTGATTTGAACAGCGAGAACCTCAGTTACCGCGAATTAGCACTGAACGGCTTCAACTTAAAGGCAGATAAAAACAAAAATCGCCTGATTGGACAGATTAGCAGCGAAGAACTATCAGGAAAATTTGAAATACCCAGCTTCAACCCTCTTGGCAAACTGGTTATCGACCTTGACAATGCATCACTCGAGCTGAAAACAGACACGCCTTCAACGGAAGATATCCAGGCTCAACCAGGCATCAATCCCAAAGATGTTCCGGCCATAGACCTGAAGATTAAAAGTTTAACTATTAACAACCATGAATTCGGCAGGCTGCTGCTTCAAACCAGCAAGAAAAAACAGAACATCAAGCTCGATCGTTTACTGATTAATGGAGAGCTCCTTAATTTCGATGGCAACGGCCTGTGGTCAGACAGCCATGGCAAACAACGCACCCTGATTGATTTCAAAATGGAGAGCAGCGAGCTTGGAACGGTATTAACCAACCTGGGCTTCACGCCACAGATAGACAAGGGCGAGGCCATTTTCAAGGGAAAAGTCAGCTGGAACGGCCCTCCCCACGATTTCAATACCGAGACACTGTCCGGTGAACTCGATGTACTTGTTAAAAAAGGACGTTTTCTTGACGTCGAACCCGGCATGGGGCGTATTCTGGGCATCTTGAATATTGCTGCACTGTATCGCCGCCTTACACTCGATTTTTCAGACCTGTTCAAGGAAGGCTTTACCTTTGATTCCATCGATGCCGACTTCGTTCTGGATGCAGGTAATGCATATACTGACAATCTGGTGATCAAGAGTCCGGCGGCGACAGTCGAACTTTACGGCCGCACAGGTCTTGCGCAACAGGATTACGATCAACAGGCGACTGTTACACCGAGCCTGCAATCCACTATTACCATTGCGGGTGCCGTGGCAGGCGGGCCTGCAGGTGCTGCAATCGCCTACCTGGCCCAGAAACTGGTCGGCAATCAGGTGGATAAAATTGCCCGTACCCGTTATTCCATATCAGGCCTGTGGAACGATCCTAATATCATCGAACTGAAAATACCTGAAAAAGTTACTGTTGAAGAACCGGACGATCTAGGTATTCTCAAGTTTGAATGAAGCCAAGTTACCTGTATATTTTGAGCTAACCACAAACACCATAATATTCAGATGAATTACGACACAAGAAAAGCTGCTGCCATCCAGATGGCAACAGGCCCCAACGTCAGCGCCAATCTCCTGACAGCCGAACAGCTGGTTGAAGAGGCCGTTAATGACAATGCCGGACTGATTGTTCTACCTGAAAACTTTGCCTACATGGGAAAAGCTGAAACTGATGTGCTTGCCATCAAGGAACAGCAGGGTGACGGCCCGCTGCAGAACTTTCTTTCTCAACTGGCACGTAAGCATGGCATCTGGATAGTGGGAGGAACCATCCCTATTGAATCCTGCGACCAGAGCAAGGCCTTCGCTTCATCACTGGTCTACAATGACCGAGGTGAACAGGTTGCCCGCTACGATAAAATACACCTGTTTGATGTCCACCTTGTTGAAGCTGATGAACAGTACAGGGAATCCTCAACGATTGAACCAGGTTCAGAAACCTGCGTTATCGATACGCCTTTTGGCAAACTGGGTGTCGCCATCTGTTACGACCTGCGTTTTCCGGAACTGTTCCGTAATCTGATTGACCAGGGTGCGCAGATTTTTGCATTGCCAGCTTCCTTTACCGCTATCACCGGCAAGGCTCACTGGGAAACCCTGGTCAGGGCCCGTGCCATCGAAAACCTATCTTATGTGATTGCCGCTGCCCAGGGTGGTTTCCATTTAAGTGGCCGCGAAACTTATGGGCATTCAATGATTGTTGATCCATGGGGTTCGGTACTGGCACAGGTACCCCGTGGACCCGGTTCGGTCAGCGTTAAAATCGATATTGACTTTTTAACCAACACCCGGCGTAACTTCCCCTGTATAGGCCACAGAAAACTTCACTGTAAAAAATAATGTCAACTTCTCTTGCACTTGCTACACAGGCCATTCTTGAGCCTGCTTCCCTGGATGAACATCACCTTGAACAGATCATGGGAGGGCTGCTTTCCCGCCAGGTCGAATATGCCGATATTTATTTTCAGTCCAGCAAAATGGAATCCTGGGTCCTGGAAGATGGCATTATCAAGGAAGGTAATTTCAATATCGAAAAGGGCGCCGGATTACGTGCCGTCAGCGGCGAAAAAACCGGCTTTGCCTACATAGATCAAATCGAGTTCCCCAGCCTGCTGGAAGCCGCCAATACTGCCTGTGCGATTGCCCGTGCTGGACAGCACAAAACCCAGGCCATTAGTCACACATCGACAAGCCCGAAGCTTTACCAGCCGATTAATCCGCTCGCTACGATGGACCAGTCTGAAAAGATTGAACTGCTTCGCACCCTGGATGCAGAAGCCCGCAAACAGGACCCGCGTGTTTCACAGGTTATCGTCAGTCTTGTGGCGGTACATGACACGGTGCTGATCTATTCCAATTCCAGCCACTTAAGCAGCGATGTACGGCCGCTGGTGCGAGTAAATGTGAGTGTTATTGTCGAAGACAAGGGGCGACGGGAGCAGGGGTCGGCAGGCGGTGGCGCGCGCGCCGGTCTCGACTATTTAATTGACAGGGATCGAGCACTGGGATTCGCCCGTAAAGCGGTACGACAGGCACTGGTAAACCTTGATGCAGTCAATGCACCAGCTGGCATGATGCCGGTCGTACTGGGCTCCGGCTGGCCGGGGGTCTTGTTGCATGAAGCAGTTGGTCATGGCCTGGAAGGCGACTTTAACCGCAAGGGTACTTCCGCGTTCAGCGGACGTATCGGGGAAAAAGTTGCTTCCGGACTATGCACCGTGGTTGATGACGGCACACTGGAAAACCGGCGTGGCTCGTTGAATATCGATGACGAGGGCATCCCCAGCCAGAATACCGTACTCATTGAAAACGGTATTCTCAAGGGCTACATGCAGGACACCATGAATGCCCGCCTGATGAAAACTCATTCAACCGGCAATGGTCGTCGTGAATCCTATGCCCATCTACCCATGCCGCGCATGACAAATACCTATATGCTGCCTGGGCAGTCTGAGCCTGAAGAAATCATCAGCTCCGTGGATAAAGGTCTTTATGCGGTAAATTTTGGTGGCGGTCAGGTTGATATCACTTCGGGTAAATTTGTGTTCTCTGCCTCTGAAGCCTACCTCATTGAAAAAGGCAAAATCACACGGCCGGTAAAAGGTGCAACGCTGGTTGGGGATGGGCCTGAAGTCATGACCCAGATCAGCATGGTCGGTAATGATCTGGAACTGGACAGTGGTGTCGGCGTGTGTGGCAAGGAAGGCCAAAGCGTGCCTGTAGGGGTTGGACAGCCAACTTTGAAAATCGACAACCTCACCGTAGGTGGTACCGATGCCTGACAACCTTGAAGCCACAAAACTTGAACAATTAAAACAGGTTGTCGAAGACATCCTCAGTGAAGCCCGCCTGCATGGAGCCAGCGCTGCAGAAGCCGGGGTCAGCGCCACCAATGGTATAGCCGCCACGGTGCGCCTGGGCGAAGTTGAAACCATCGAGCACAACAGCGATAACGGTATGGGCATTACCGTGTATTTCGGACAGCGTAAAGGCTCAGCCTCAACGACTGACTTAAGCGCCGAAGCTATCAAACAAACCGTTGAAGCCGCCTGCAATATCGCACGATACACTACAGACGATCCTTATAGTGGACTGGCCAACGCTGATGAAATGCTCACGCTACAACCTGACCTTGACCTCTATCATCCCTGGGATATCACGGTAGACCAGGCCATTGATATTGCGCTGGCCTGTGAAACCGCGGCTCTTGAAACGGATGCGAGGATAAAAAACTCCGAGGGTGCATCACTGAATACAGCCAGTGGTTTTCATGTGTACGGCAACTCCCACGGATTTATGGGGGCCTACCCCAGTACGCGACATTCGCTAAGCTGTTCTGTGCTGGCACAGGATGGCGACAGCATGCAGCGTGACTACTGGTATGATTCCAGTCGCCTGCCCGAACAACTGGCGAGCCCTGAAGCTATCGGCAAAAAAACAGCTGAAAGAACACTGGCGCGCCTTGGTCCACGAAAACTGAAAACCCAGGCCGTGCCGGTCATCTTCCGCAGTGATGTGGCACCCAGCCTGTTACGCAGTTTTATCAATGCCATCAGGGGAAGTGCACTCTACCGAAAATCCACCTTTATGCTCGACAAACTGGGACAACAGGTATTTCCCGAGCACATCACCATCAGTGAGAACCCGCTACTCCCCCGGGGACTGGGCAGTTCGGCCTATGACGGGGACGGTGTAGCAACCCGCGCACGCAATATCGTTGAAAATGGCATCCTTAATAACTATGTACTGGATGCCTATTCTGCACGCAAACTTGGCATGGCAAACACCGGCAATGCCGGTGGTGTGAGAAACCTTGCCATCAACCACAGTAATAAGTCATTTGACGATCTCCTCAAGGAAATGCACACAGGTCTTGTGGTTACCGAGATGATGGGACAGGGAGTCAACCCGGTAACCGGAGACTACTCCCGTGGCGCGGCAGGCTTCTGGGTCGAGCATGGAGAAATTCAGTACCCGGTAGATGAAATCACCATTGCCGGAAACCTGCAGCAGATGTTTACCATGCTTTCCTGTATCGGTAACGACGCCGACAACCCGGGCAGTATCAAGACCGGCTCCTGGCTGGTTGAACAAATGACGGTTGCCGGTGATTAAACCCATCCAGGATTTCATTTGCCTTTGAAAAAGCGGCTGACCTTGTTGATCAGCGACGACGTGAGGCTTTCTTTTTTGCTGCTTTCTTTTTTACTACTTTCTTTTTGACCGGCTTCTTTTTTACTGGCTTTTTCGCCGGCTTGCTGGCTGGTTTCCTGACCGGCTTTTTTTTTGCCGCCACTTTTTTTGATACTACGGCCTTTTTAGCGACCACTTTCTTTTTGGACACTGCCTTTTTTGCGCTGACTTTCTTTTTAGCCACGACTTTTTTCTTGGCGGTCTTTTTTGTCACGGCTTTCTTGTTAGCCACCTTTTTAGTGGAGCCAGCCTTTTTCTTCACAGCCGATTTCTTTGAGACCACCTTCTTTTTGGCAACGGCTTTTTTCTTTGCCGCTGCCACCTTCTTTTTAGTGGTGACTTTTTTCTTCACAGCAGCTTTTTTAGCTGCCACTTTTTTCTTTGCCTCTGTTTTCTTGGTTGTCGTTTTCTTGGCTACTTTCTTTTTGGCAACCGCTTTTTTCTTTGCTGCGACCTTCTTGACTGTCTTCTTGCCCGCCTTGGACTTGGTTGTCTTTTTGCCGGATGAGGCCGACGTTTTAGACTCTTTTTTCTGGGCAGCGAGCACTCCAGAAGCGGCAGCAGCAAGTTTCTCGTCAACAACCTCAGCCTTGCTCTCGTCAGCTTTCTTGGGCGCTGCAGTGGCCTCGGTAACTTCCGGTACCTTCTTGCGCCGAGGACGTCCCCGGCGGCGAGGCTGATCATCGTCACTGCGTGGCGGCACCAGCGCTTTCAGTAAGGATTCATCGGTTGGCAGCGTTGGCGCATCGTCATCTGCCGGTATATCAATTTTTGGCAGACTATCGAGCAACTTGATTGCTGCCTTGAGCATTTTCTTTGCAGTCTGGTTGCCGGGTACCAGTTTAAGCAATTCTTTCGCAGAGTAATACTGCTCCAGCGGAGCCATGATCATTTCGCAGTTGCGCAAGCGGTTGGCAATGTTCTCTTCGTAGTCATCGGGCCGGCGACGTATGCGTTCACCGCAAACATTGCACATACCCTCAACAAGTGGGGGGTTGCTGTAGATATTGTATTTCGCACCACAACTCTGACAGGTAATCTGCCCTACCAGATGCTCCATCAGGTCATCAGATTCTATATTGACCTTGAGAACAGCATTAATCGGCCGTCTAAGGCCTTTCATGAGAATTTCCAGGGTTTCGGCCTGCCCGATGGTACGTGGAAAATCCTCCAGCACGTAACCATTCACAGCATCAGGTTTAGCCAGGCGAATGCGCAACGCCGCCATAATCAGTTCATCAGAAAATTTTCCGGCAAAAGCGGCTTCCTTGACCAGCCTGCCCAGCTCATTTTTCTCGGCAGCGATCTCTTTAAGGGTACTTTCCAGGGTTAAAGCAGGAACTTCGTAGTGACTTGCAAGACTTCTGGCCAGTTCCTCTTTTCCGGAACCAGGTAAGCCAAGAAGAATGATTCTCATAATTTTTCCAATAAATTCATTATTTTAATTGCTGCCGGGGCTCGGATTGTTGTTATCTTGGAGCGAAAAAACATACCAGATTTGATATGTTGTATCCCTTCACTCTCCCCTGCGATACTTCTAAGCTAATATCAGATCACCCACAAAGTCAATAAAATTAGCAGGTTATTTAATTTTCGAGACATGTTGGCCACTGATTTTCCAGTGCCCACATCCAAAGCAAAATTTCAATTATCTTACCCAAAGCACGCACCATCTGGCTAAATCACACGATTTCTGCAAGAATACGCGCCAATTTTTGCCCGGACACCAAATTTAGACTACTCATAAAAACCCGAAAGGAAAGACTATGACTGCAAAGAATGCGTTTTACGCTCAATCTGGCGGTGTTACCGCTGTTATCAACTCTTCAGCTTGCGGCGTGATCGAAACTGCCCGCAAACACCCTGAAAAAATTGCCAATGTTTATGCCGGTCGCAACGGCATCATCGGCGCTCTTACTGAGGATCTGATCGATACCAGCCAGGAGTCTGCAGAAGATATTGCAGCTCTGAAAAACACGCCGTCCGGCGGTTTTGGCTCCTGCCGCTTCAAGCTGAAAAGCCTGGAAGACAACAAACGTGAATACGAGCGTCTGATTGAAGTTTTCAAGGCCCACAACATCGGCTATTTCTTCTACAATGGCGGCGGTGACTCCGCTGATACCTGCTTCAAGGTTTCCCAGCTGTCAGAAAAAATGGGCTTCCCTGTACAGGCGATCCATGTACCAAAAACAGTCGACAACGACCTGCCAATCACTGACAACTGCCCGGGCTTCGGTTCCGTTGCCAAATACATCGCCGTTTCCACGCTGGAAGCCTCCTTCGATGTACGCTCCATGGCAGCTACTTCAACAAAAATCTTCGTGATAGAGGTTATGGGTCGTCATGCCGGCTGGATCGCCGCTGCAGGCGCGCTGGTTGAAGACTACGGTATTCCTGTTGTCACCCTGTTCCCTGAAGTTGAATTCGACAAGGAAAAATTCCTGGCCGCTGTTGATGCCAAGGTGAAAGAACACGGTTACTGCACCATCGTTGTTTCCGAAGGCTGCCACTGGCCTGACGGCAAATTCCTGGCTGAGCAGGGAACCCGCGATTCCTTCGGTCATGCCCAGTTAGGTGGTGCCGCTCCTGTCGTCGCCAACATCATCAAAGATGCCCTGGGTTACAAGTTTCACTGGGCGGTTGCCGACTATCTGCAGCGTGCTGCACGTCACCTGGCATCCGAGTCTGACGTTGAGCAGGCTTACGCATTGGGTGCAGCTGCTGTTGAAAAAGCACTGGAAGGTAAAAACTCCATTATGCCTACCGTGGTTCGTGAATCCTCCTCCCCCTACAAGTGGAGCATCGGTGAAGCGCCACTGAGTGAAGTTGCCAACGTTGAGAAAATGATGCCTATGGACTTCATCTCTGATGATGGTTTCGGCATCACCGACAAATGCAAAGAATACCTCTACCCACTGATCAAAGGTGAAGCCTATCCTGACTATGACGATAACGGCATGCCAATTTACGTCACCATGAAAGGCGTGGCCGTAGAGAAAAAACTGGAAGATTTTGAGCTTTAATCCAGAAACCGAAGCCATTCCCGCTTAAGCGGGAATCTCTCGAAAAGGGTGCATTTGCACCCTTTTTCTTTTGCAGCAAATAGTTACTATTTAAGGATTGTCATTTGCCGCTGGCTCATAATCCAGTATTATCACCCTCAATAATTTTTCTATAAAATAATCTAGAGAGGAAAACATGAATCTGGATCGCGTAGGCTCAGGCAATATCCCTGACGAAATCAACGTCATCATCGAAATCCCGGCACACTCCGATCCGGTAAAATATGAAGTCGACAAAGACTCCGGTGCCATGTTTGTAGACCGTTTCATGACAACAGCAATGTATTATCCCTGCAACTACGGTTATGTTCCTCATACACTGTCTAAGGATGGCGACCCTGCAGATGTTCTTGTGGTCACTCCAATCCCTCTGATCAGTGGCTGTGTCGTTAGATGTCGCCCTGTTGCCGTATTGAAAATGACCGATGAATCCGGTGATGACGCAAAGATACTGGCTGTTCCGGTTGGCAAGCTTTGCAAGCAATGGAACAAGGTTGAAGGACCAGACGATATGTCCGCATCGTTGCTTGACCAGATCTCACACTTCTTTGAACACTACAAGGACCTGGATGAAGGTAAATGGGTTCGTGTGGAAGGCTGGGGCGATGCAGAGGAAGCCAAAAAGGAACTGATCGAGTCAGTCAAACTCTATCAAGAAGCTCCGGAAAAACCTAACTTCTAGTTCAGGCACCAAAAGTTAGACCCACAGTAACGAATAAAGTAAAATCAAGCTTGTCAGCTCCCGCCCAGTGCGGGAGTTTTTGTCTGTAATGTTTTGCGGAAACCGAAGTTTCATGAAAGTTTGTATTGTCTCTGACAGCCATGACCATATACCTTTACTGGATGCTGCTGTCGCCGAAGCCATGGAAGCTGGTGCAGAAGCTGTTCTGCATGCCGGCGATGTTGTCGCGCCATCGACCCTGGGATGCCTGCGTAAATATGGCCTGCCTGTTCATGTCATTCACGGCAACAACACCGGCGATTTATACACGCTGGGGCGCCTGGCTACAGAGGAAAACAGCATTTTTCACTACTATGGCATGGATGCCGGTATTGAACTGGCTGGAAAACGCATATTTATTGTGCACTATCCACATTACGCACGGGCCATGGCAGCGACAGGAGACTGGGACCTGGTGTGCTGCGGTCACAGCCACAAGGCCTCTATTGAAAAAAAGAAAAACTGCAAAGGCGGCATCACTCACCTGGTTAACCCGGGGACTGTCGGTGGAGTAGGAAAAGACCTGGCAACCTATATCCTGGCTGACCTCGACACCATGGAATTTTCTGTCCATGAAATTTCGAAGTCCATCTCGCATCAGACCGTCGAAAGTTCACACAATGTCACAACTAACACACTTTAATCAGTCAGGCGAAGCTCACATGGTTGATGTGGGCAGCAAGGATCATACGCATCGTACCGCCATTGCAGCGGGTGAAATCATTATGCTGCCGCAAACCCTGGCGCTGATTGAACAGGGCAACCACAAAAAAGGCGATGTACTCGGAATTGCCCGCATAGCCGGGATCATGGCTTCCAAAAAAACCTCTGAACTGGTGCCGCTGTGCCACCCTGTCAGCCTGACTCACATTGAAATCATCTTTGAAATAAAGAACAAAGAAAACAAGATCTTATGCCAGGCAAAAGCCGAAACTGTTGGCCAGACCGGGGTAGAAATGGAAGCATTGTGCGCTGTGCAAAACAGCCTGCTGACGATTTACGACATGTGCAAGGCTGTTGACCGCGGTATGCAGATCAACAAGGTACGCCTGCTGGAAAAAGCCGGAGGAAAATCCGGCCACTGGAAGTCTGACAATTCCTGAACCTGAGCCCATGAATAAACGCTACCGCAAGGCCGATTTTCTCATCAGCGCGGCAAAACTCAAGCAATCACCTCCAGACGAAGGTTACGAAGTCGCTTTTGCCGGGCGATCCAACGCCGGTAAATCAAGTGCCATTAATACGCTTTGTGACCAGAAGTCGCTGGCTCGCACCAGCAAAACCCCCGGCCGAACCCAGCTACTGAACTTCTTTTCGCTGGATGACAAGCGCAGAATCGTCGATCTGCCGGGTTACGGTTTCGCCAAGGTCGCGGAGAATATCAAGCGTCAATGGCAAGGCACACTGGCTAATTACCTGGAACACCGCCAATGCCTGCAGGGTATTTTTCTGATGATGGATTGTCGCCATCCGATGAAAGACAACGACCGCCAGATGCTGGAATGGGCTGCACATATTGGCTTGCCGGTGCACATTTTGTTGACCAAGGCCGATAAACTTAAAAAAGGCGCAGCTAAAAGCGCACTACTTGAAACACGCAAGGCCATCAGCCAGATTGGTGGTGATTTTAGCGTTCAGCTTTTTTCTTCACTGAAAAAGACCGGCATTGAAGAGGCGCATAGCAAACTTGACGACTGGTTTGGGCTCTGACAGCCGTACGCCGTACTTCCTGTACTTAAAAAAAAGCCGGAGACCTGTTTTAATCAGGCACTCCGGCTAAATATAAAGTTTTCGACTGCTGTGCAGCCGAAAGGATCGTAAAAAGGGAGGGAAAACGATCCAGCGTCATGCAACGCTTGCAATATAGGACCGGGCTTTCAACAGAAAGTTTCCAATAATTTCAGAATTTTCGTTTAAATTTTATAATTATTTTATTTTCAATGACTTAGAAGCTGTTAGTGGGCTTCTTCCCAGTTCGCCCCCATGCCCACATCAACAATCAGCGGTACCGACAATTCTGCTGCTGACTGCATTTTCTGACGTATGGTTTCTATTGATGATTCCACTTCATCCTGATGAATCTCGAAGACCAGTTCATCATGCACCTGCATCAGCATTTTCAGGCAAGGTTGCTTGTTCAGGATCCAGCTGTCGACCGCCAGCATGGCCCGCTTGATAATATCGGCCGCTGTGCCCTGCATTGGTGCATTAATCGCGGTACGTTCAGCCGCCTGGCGTCGCATGCCGTTTCGGGAATTGATTTCGGGCAAATACAGCCTGCGACCAAAAAGAGTCTCGACGTAGCCTTTTTCATGTGCTGCTTCGCGCGTCTTGTCCATAAACTCCTTCACCCCGGGATAGCGGTCAAAATACAGATCCACGTAGCCCTGGGCCTCGGCCCGACCAATATCGAGTTGTTTTGCCAGGCCAAAGGCCGACATGCCATAAATCAGTCCAAAATTGACGGCCTTGGCAGAACGGCGCTGCTCGGCGGTAACATCATCGATGGAATCCACACCAAAAACCTCGGCTGCCGTGGCTGCATGCACATCCAGGCCTTCTGAAAATGCGTTTAACAGCCCGGCATCTGCAGACAAATGCGCCATGATACGAAGCTCAATCTGGGAATAGTCTGCAGCGACCATGATATGCCCGTCAGCTGGAATAAAGGCCTTACGGATTCGTCTTCCTTCCTCGGTACGCACCGGGATATTCTGCAGATTCGGATCAGATGAAGACAGCCTACCGGTTGCTGCCACTGCTTGGTGATAGCTGGTATGCAAACGTCCGCTTTGGGGATTAACCATTTTCGGCAGGGCATCCACGTACGTTGATTTGAGTTTCGACAGGCCACGATGCTCAAGAATGATACCCGGCAGTTCATACCCCTGGTCAGCCAGCTCCTGCAATACATGCTCGGCAGTTGACGGCGCTCCCTTTGGGGTCTTGGCAATAACCGGTAATTCCAGCTCTTCGAAAAATATCTGGCCGATCTGCTTTGGCGAACCCATGTTGAATTCACGCCCTGCAATGCCATAGGCCTGCTGTTCCAGTTCATGCAAACGTTTACCCAGTTCATTACCCTGGCGCTTGAGCATAGCGGTATCTATCCGCACACCATTTCGTTCAATGCGTGACAATACCGACAGCAACGGCACTTCCATATCCTGCAGTAAATCAGACAATTTCTGTTCGGGTTCCAGTTTTGGCCATAAAGCCTGGTGAAGTTGCAGGGTGATATCAGCATCCTCTGAGGCATATGGCCCGGCCTGCTCAAGGTCAATCTGATCAAAAGTCAGCTGCTTCTTTCCCTTGCCAGCGATATCTTCAAAATGAATGGTTTTATGGTTGAGATACTTTTCCGCCAGGGCATCCATATTGTGGCGCGAAGCCGTCGAATCCAGCACGTATGACTCGAGCATGGTGTCAAAGGCAATGCCCTTAAGCTCAATACCGTAACGCACCAGTATACTCATATCATACTTGAGGTTCTGGCCGACCTTTTTCAGTTTCTCATCTTCCAGAAGCGGCTTGAGTTTTTTCAGCACATCATCTCTTGATAACTGTTGTGGCGCCCCGGGATACTGGTGGGATACGGGCACATAAGCCGCTTTACCAGCCTCTATAGAAAATGACACACCTACCAGTTCTGCCTGCATATAATCCAGGCTGGTTGTTTCAGTATCAAAAGCGATCAGTTTGGCGGAAGACAGTTTATTCAACCATGCGTCAAAAGCCTTTTCATCAAGAACCGTTTCATAGTCAGCATCTGATTTTCTGGCAGGTACTGCCTCAACAGCTCCCCCGCTTTCGCCTTTTTCCAGATCAGCCAGCAGGCGACGGGCTTCAATTTCTGTATAAAGCTCGCGTAATTTATCGGTATCGGCATCCGTTGGCGTCAGGTCCTTTGGTGCTACATCAAGCGAAACATCCCTTTTAATGGTTGTCAGTTCTTTCGATAAAGGCAATTGCGGCAAGGCCTCCCGGAGATATTCGCCAATCTTGCCCTTTACCCGGTCGGCATTGGCCATCACCGCATCCAGTGTTTCATGCTCAGCCAACCACTTGGCCGCTGTTTTCGGGCCACACTTGTGTACCCCCGGAATGTTATCTACCGTGTCTCCCATCAATGCCAGGTAATCTATGATCTGTTCAGGCCACACATCAAATTTGTCGAACACCCCCTGCCGGTCCATTGTGGTACCCGACATGGTATTAATCAGGGTGATATGCTCATCCACCAGTTGCGCCATATCCTTGTCACCGGTCGACACCAGTGTATTCATGCCAAGTTTTGAAGCCTGGTCAGCCAGCGTACCAATGACATCATCAGCTTCTACTCCTTCAATCAATAGCAGAGGTAAGCCCATGGCCCTGATAATATTGTGCAAAGGCTCTATCTGGGCTTTCAGGTCTTCCGGGGCCGGTGGGCGATGCGCCTTGTATTCGCTGTAGAGGTCATCACGAAAGGTTTTTCCCGGCGCATCAAACACCACTGCCATGTAATCAGGATGATATTCATCCACCAGCTTTTTGAGCATGTTGATGACACCGACAATGGCGCCCGTAGGCTGCCCACTGGAATTAGTCAGCGGTGGCAGCGCGTGATAGGCGCGAAACAGGTAGGAGGAACCATCTACCAGAATGAAAGGAGGCTGAGTCATGTAGCGGTTAAATTGAGTTATTGAAAATATGAAGTTTATACAGATTTTCCATACTGTTCACAGTAATTTGGTCTTGCTAAACTGCCAGTATCACTCTAATAGCCCCATAGATTGCTTCGATGAATTTAACGCTCGTTTATACCAGACTGCTTTTGCTGTCACTGCTGATGTCAAGTCATACCCTGATCGCAGCTGCCCCTCTGCCTGTGGATGGAGAGGTTCTTGCTGAACAGGTCAGAAAACGCATAGAAAACATAACCACCGAACAGTTAAAGCAGCAGATACTAAAGCAACCGGAAACCGTGTTGCTTGATATTCGCAACGCCGATGAGATCAGGATCAATGGTGGCATGATTGACTCGCCTCAAACCACCAATATTGCCAGGGGCTGGCTTGAATATTTTGTACCGCAATCCATCAGCAGCCTAGACACTCCCATCGTGGTCTACTGTGGCACCGGCCAGCGCAGCCCCTTTGCCACTGAAACTCTCAAGCAAATGGGCTATACCAATGTAAAAAATTATGTGGATGGTTTTTTTGACTGGATCGAGAAGGGGCTGCCAGTTCAACTTTCAGATTATGCTCCTGACTCGATGCTGTATCGTAAACCCCAGAAAGTTGTCGATGGTATCTGGTCAGCTATAGGAGCGACCGCACCGCCGACTTATCAAAACTCGGGCCATAACAACAATCTTTCCTTTATCATCACCCGCGAAGGGGTTGTTGTCATCAATGCCGGCGATAATTACCTGCTGGCCAAATCCCTGCACGAGGAAATTCGTAACATCACCGATCAACCTGTCAAGTTCGTTATTCTGGAAAATGCCCAGGGACATGCCATGCTGGGCTCCGGCTACTGGAAGGAACAGGGTGCCCAAATCATTGCGCACCGGGATGCGGCAGAGGCCATCAAAAAATATGGCCAAAAATCATTGGAAAGAATGCAAAACGGGCGCCGCGACAAGGCTCTTGGTACCCGGGTTGTCGAACCGGATATCGTTTTCGATGAGATTTACGAACTCAAAATGGGCGATGAAACCATACAGGCACTTTACCTGGGTCCGGCACACAGTCCGGGTGATATTTCTGTATGGCTGCCCAAACGTAAACTGGTGATCGCCGGTGACATCGCATTCCATCAACGCATGGTCTTCATCCCGGAGCATGCAGATACCGGGGCATGGGTTGAAACCTGGGATAACTTTGCGGCTCTCGATGCTGACATCGTTATTCCCGGACATGGCGAACCCACCAATATGCTGGAAGTGACCTTGTACACGCGTGACTACCTGGTCTACATGCGCAATGAAATGGAAAAATTAATTGAACAGGACAAGGACCTGACCGATGCCTATAAGGTTGACCAGTCAGCCTATTCCCACCTCGATACCTTCGAAGAGCTTGCCAAGCAGAATGCGGGGATCATTTTCCGGGAAATGGAGTTTTAGCTGCTGTTTTATGCACTGTTCTTACAGGTAGAAACAGCAAAATAGAAAGATACAGCACAAGCGCCAGGCTAATGACAGCATTAAAGCCCAGGTCTATGGCCAGCAAGGTCGACAATGAAGCGCTGATCACCGATGCACAACCATTAATTCCCCAGGCCCAGGGAATATAGTGCCCGGCATTTTCAGCCAGCATTGAGAGCCCGGCTGGAAATGGCATACCCATGAGAAATGCCAGCGGCCCTAGCAGCATAATGCTGAGCAGCACCTTGTATGACATGGCCAGCGTAGTGGCAATTTCAAAAACCGGCTCAAGCAGCCACAGATAACAAAACCCGATAAAGCCGATACCCAGGCAGCTAAGCAGCAATACAGCTTTTGTACTCCAGTTGTTCAATAACCTGCCACTGACATGGCTTCCCATGCCCGCAAACAACAAAAATATGGCCAACGTTGCGGAATACGCATAGATCGGGTGATGCAGCAGTAAAACAAACTTTTGCATAAAGGCAATTTCAATCATCAGAAAGGCAATGCCAATGGCGAAAAAATAGTAAACCACGCGTAAGCGACTGACAGACGTCTCTGTGTTGTGCGACTTTTTGGCAAACAGCAGCAAGGGAATCAATATCAGCACGATACTGCTAACCACTGAAATGGCAAGTGTGGCGAGAAGCACCAGATAGCCCCATTCTATCAATGGCATAGCGCCCTGGTTTCTTAGTGCCAGTAACTCTTTAAACGTCTTCCAGCGGAAGAAGTGGTGGAAAAAAGGTTTATCATCTGTGGCAGCTTCTAAATTGAATTTATAACTATCCAGAAAATCCTGTCTTTGCTGATCATTTAATATTGCTACAACCGCTTCATGAAAAACCGCAGAAGACAGCCTGTTATACCGATTGGCTTGCGAGGCCTGCATACCAGGCATCCACACGACATCGAATGCGTTTGAGCGGTTAAACTGTCGCAAAAGACCCAGCTCAAACTGGTTAAAAGCCTGTTTCTTGATGAGGATGGTGCCCGTCTGCCAATTACGGATAAACACTATATGTTCGCTTACATTATTTACGCCGATGCTCTTCAGCGCAGTCACAGCGGTATTCAACAGTTTAAGGCTGTCCCTGGGAGGTAAACTGACCCAGCGGGTTAAAGACAGGTAACCCGTTTCAGTCAGATGATTCAGGTATAGCTGTATCGATTCTGTGGTATACAGGTAACTTTCATTCAGGGCATTCATGCCCGAAGCCGTGCCTGAATCGACCAGGGATAACTGAATCAATGGGTATTTTTGCTTTCCTGAGCCGAGATGCTGTCGCACTTCGGTGTTATGCACAGTGACTTTTTCATGGGAATAAAGTTGACCACTGAAGTCACCGAATACCTCGTCAACCACAGCCACAACCTGGGGGTTAATCTCCAGGGCATCAATATGCTGGACGTCAAAATACAATGCCTGTAACAGATCCGTCCCTCCGCCTGCCCCTACAATGAGCGCACTCCGGGGCTTGCCGATGACATAAGCGGCAGCGGATGTAAGGTTAGCCAGATAAGCCATCTCCTGATAATCCGAGGGAAAACGATTAATGGCCATCGCGTCACCTGCATCAAGAAAAAGACTCAGTTGCGGAAGTATTGCCTGGCTTGCAGTAAGACTGAGTCCCGGCGCATCGCGAAAAGGTATCTGCTCATTCTTCACCACAGTCAACAGACCGTGGGGGCTGGAATCAACATGCACAATTTCTGAACCCTGAATCTGCATGACCTGACTGAGTGGCTTGTAGGGAGACGCATCAAGCTTCAGGTATGTCGTGTTGAGAACCGCCAGCAGTGCCACAGTCAACACCAGCAGCATCCTTCTGATGGTCTTCGGCGCCAGTACCGGTATCACAAGAATGGCAGATAATATGGCAAGCAGGCTGATGGCCACCAGTGCATGCTGCGGCTGAAACTGGAAAAGCAGCAATATGATCAGCAGGCTACCCGCAGCCGCACCTGCAAGGTCCGCTGCGTAGATCCCGGACAAGGACTCCTGGAAGCGAATAAAGGCCATACAAATGGCACTGGCGGCAAAGAAAAAAGGCACTGACAATAGCAACATCAGTAGCGTGAGATACAGCAGCTGCTGGTTATCCCACATGAAAACTTCGGCATTGAACGGAATTTTCTGCGCCAATTGGAAACTCAGCATGCTGAAAGCCGCAAACAACAGCACAGATACCACATAAGCGCCGTAAAAATACCGTCTGGCCTGTTGTTGCAACAGACTGACAACGGTGCCACTGACGCCATAACCCAGTAATGCCAGACCGATGATCATGTAGGCAAAATGATGCCATTGAATAATGGAAAACAGCCGCATCAGCAAAATTTCATAAGCCAGGGTGCAGCCTGAAAGCAGAAACACCGACACCATTAGCAGGCGTAGACTTGTCTCCTTGCGTTGCACGATTTAACCTAGTGCTGGCCGGTCAGGGGAACAAAGCGTACCGGCATTACCTGACGTGTGGAAACCTCTCCCTGGCTATCCTTCTCAACAAACAGCAATTGCTGGGTCATAAATCGGCTACCGACAGGAATGACCATACGGCCTCCCTTTTTAAGCTGTTTGATCAAGGGAGGCGGTACATGGCTGGAAGCTGCCGTCACCACAATGGCATCAAATGGCCCCGCTTCAGGCCAGCCATAATAGCCGTCACCGATACGGGTATGCGCATTGTCATAACCGAGCCTGGACAGCCGTTCGGATGCGGCCTCTGCCAGAGGCTTGATAATCTCGATGCTATAGACCTCATCAACCAGTTCAGCCAGAACCGCTGCCTGGTAGGCTGATCCGGTGCCGATTTCCAGTACCCTGAAGTCTGGACGCGTTTCTATCAGGTC
>Ga0180434_10003645_pt1 | contig 19469 bp, 15 predicted proteins | sample SS_ome_7_FD_132453 | JGI IMG/M metagenome (GOLD analysis project Ga0180434, IMG submission 132453) | Hypersaline lake sediment archaeal communities from the Salton Sea, California, USA - SS_1_D_2 metaG | ecosystem: Environmental > Aquatic > Non-marine Saline and Alkaline > Hypersaline >...
CAAAGCCGCCCTGCCGAAGGATCGTGATGATGTCCGTCCAGTTGCTGTCGCCAAAGCCGGGCGTGCGATGGTAAGCGAACTGGCGAGGGCCGTGCACGCCGTATTCGCGAATCACGTCCCAGCAGACGGTGGCGTCCTTGCCATGAACGTGGAAGACCTTCTCCACCCACTTTCGCAGCTGCGGGATCGGGTCGATGAGGCTGACCATCTGGTGGCAAGGCTCCCACTGCAGGCCGATGTTGTCGGCCGGGATGGCATCGAACATCATTTCCCAGGCAGTGGGATTGTGGGCGATATTCCAGTCACCGTTGTCCCAGGTGCCGCCCATGTCGCAATTCTCGAATGCCAACCTCACGCCCTTGTCCGCAGCCCGCTTGACCAGAGGGGTGAACGTCTTCTTGAACGCGCCCATGGACTCGTCGATCGGCTTGCCGATCAGTCGGCCCGCAAAACCGGTCACCAGGTCGCAGCCGAACAGGTGGGCTGCGTCGATGCACTTGCCCCAGCCGTCGCGGGTCTGCTTGTCGATGGGGCGATTTTCCAGCATGTTGCCGAAGCATCCCAGGGAATTGATGACCACGCCGGTGCCCGCAAGGGCCTCGTTGACCTCGTCAGCGAGCTTCCGCAGGTTCGTGTCGCCAAGCGTCTGCCAGAACGTGATCGAGAACGACTCGAACCCGTAAGGCAGGATCTGGCGGATGTAGTCCGCTGCGCCTGGCCCGCCGTTGACGAGCGTGCCGATGCGTATTCCCTCATTGCTGGGCGGCGGGGGCGATGCCTTGGTCTTTTTCGCAGCCTTCCTGGTAGCTTTCTTGGCCATTTCAATTCCTCATCTCGAATACAGTTGCAGCGTCGTTGTTTGACGGGGTCGAAGGCACAATGCCCACGGTCCCAACGTATCATTTCTTGCGTCTGGGCTTGGGAATCTGGAACGACGTCCCCTTGCGAGCGTCCGAGAGCACCTTCATCACCGCCACGGCTTGGTCGGTAGTGACGGGGAACTTCGCACCCTTGCGGATTGCCCTGTAAAGGTCGTCCCAGATCATCGTGAAAGCCATCTTTTTCTTGGGGCCGATCGGGATTTCCTTCTCAATCCACACTAGCTTGTCCTGCGAGCCATAACCGTTCGTCGGGGGCGTGTTGGGATTGGCACGGCGCGAAGAGCGCTTTCTGCGGGGATCGAGATACCTCAACTTGATCTTCCCGTCCTGTACCACGGCAGCCCCGCGCGAACCCAGCAGCGTGTAGTTCGGCTCGGTCACGGCCGCGGCTCCGCTTATCTGCACGTCCACGACCCGCCCCTTGGCGTCCTGCATGATGATCTTGACGTGGTCCTCGGCGTCACCCGCAGCCGCTATGCGCTTAAGATCGGACCACACGCGCTTCGGCTCGGATTGCATAAGCTGCAAACCCGCATCGACCAGGTGAGGTCCCCAGTTGAGCAGCTGTCCGCCGCCGAACTTCAGCAGCGTCTGCCAGTCGTCACGACGGTTGAAGCCCAGCACGCGCATCTTTATCTCGTACACGTCGCCCAGCAACTTCGAGTCGACTATTTCCCGGACGTGCTGTAGCGTGGGGTCGTAACGCCGATTGTGACGGACGTAAAGCTTGCTGGCAGACCGGGCCTCGGCGGCCTGGAGTCGCCTGGCCTCGGCGTAGGTCAGGCTGATCGGCTTTTCCAGGAAGACGCTCTTGCCTGCCTTGAGGGCCAGCATTGCCTGCGGACAGTGGTCGATGCTGCGCGTAGCTATGTCCACCAGTTCCACGTCCGGATCGGCAATCAGGTCCTTGATATCCGTGTAGGTATTACAGCCATACGTTTTGGCCATTTCGTCCAGCCGATCGGGCATTACGTCGCACGCGGCCACGATGCGGAATTGCCTTTCCCGGCCTTCGAGTTCCTTGCAGTGCATCGCACCGCCGGCGCGCCCGATGCCGACAAGACCAATCCGGATGGGTTCTGATTTTGCCATGAAACGGCCTCCAGGAATGAATTCGCTTCTTCTAGTCGTTATCGAAAAGCCCCGCGTCCTGGGGCCTGTGGGGTCGCTCGACTTTGAGGTGGTCGTAGGCCTTGTTGGTGGCCAGTCGCCCGCGCCTGGTGCGTGCGAGCAGGCCTATCTGCAACAGATAAGGCTCGACCACGTCCACAAGGGTGTCGGTCTCCTCGCCGAGGGTGGCTGCGACCGTCTCTATGCCGACCGGCCCGCCCTTGTAGACATCCATAATCGTCCGCAGGAAGCTGCGGTCAAGATCGTCCAGGCCCAGCTCGTCGATGCCTTCGAGCTTCAGTGCCGCCTGCACCGTCTGCCCGGTCAGCCTGCCGTCGCCCTTGACCTCGGCATAATCGCGACATCGCCGAAGCAAACGGTTGGCAATCCGCGGCGTGCCTCGCGCCCGGCTGGCGAGCTTTTCCAGCGATCCGTCATCGCATTCGATATTGAGCATTCCCGCCGACATCCGGCAGCGGGCCAGCAGATCCTGGGCTGACCAGAACTCCAGGTGATGCGTTATGCCGAACCGGGTACGTAGAGGCGGCGAAAGCAGCCCGGCACGCGTCGTGGCCCCGATTAACGTAAAGGGCTTGAGCGGCAGGTTGATCGTCCGGCTGTGCATGCCGGAATCGACCACGAAATCGACCATAAAATCTTCCATCGCCGGATAGATGTACTCCTCGACGGCAGGGCTGAGGCGGTGAATCTCGTCAATAAACAGGACGTCGCGATGCTCCAGATTGGTCAGGATGCCTATCAGGTCGCTGGGCCGGGTGAGCGCGGGCCCGGAAGTTACCTTGATGGCGCTGTCCATCTCCTGTGCGATCACGTGGGCCAACGTCGTCTTGCCCAGCCCCGGCGGCCCGTGCAGAAGGACGTGCTCCATCGGCTCGTCGCGCTGGCAGGAGGCAGTTACGGAAATCCGCAACTTCTCCAGCAGGTCGCCCATGCCGATGCACTCGTCCAGCCGCGTCGGGCGAAGAGCGATGTTGAAATGCTCGTCGTCCGGGCCGGTAGATTCGTTCGATATTATCTTTTCTCTAGCCATGTCCTCTCGTGGCCCGTAGCTACTGCCTTCCTCCGGCCCTTAGCCGGTACGCCTGCTGAAGGATCGCCTCGGGACTGTCCAGTTCCGGCGCGACGGCCAGTACGCGCTCAACCAACGCTGCTGCGTCGGCGCGACGTTCGCCAAGCTGCACAAGCACCGCCACGGCCTCGGCGGCTGCTTCGGGCATCTGCGCCTCGGTCGACGTCGCAACGGCTTCGCCGGCAAAATCGGCCACCTTCCCGTTAAGCTCCGCGATGATCTGCTCGGCGGTGCGACGACCAATCTCCGGCATTGCGATCAGGAACTTGGCGTCCTTTGCCTCGATGGCTGCGGCCACCTCCGCAACGGGCCTGACCAGCGCCCGCAGCGCCTTGCGGACGCCGACACCCTTGACGGTCGTGAAGACGCGGAAGAAATCCCGGTCGGCCTCGGCAACAAAACCGATCAGTCGCGGGGTCTGCACGCCATGGGATGGGTCGCCCTCGACGTAGTGTATCGTGTAGAGCACGACTTCCTGCCCCGCCCGGCGAGACAGACGCTCGACGTCGAAGGCAGGCACGAGCGCTTCGTAGCACAGCCCCGCCCCACCGTCCACGAGGGCAGCACCGGCAGTGACTTCCAGCAACTTGCCGCTTAATCTGGCGATCATAGGTCAATCCAAACAGTACGCGAACCGCGAGGATTATACGAGGCAAACACCCTCAACGCCACAAGACGTGATTATTAGGCCCGCTAGCAGTCTGTGGTGAAAGTGCTTCTTCGGCGAGAGCGAGGAATTCTGGCCGGGATCAAGGAGCCAAACGCAGGCAAACCCGTAGGTTTGTTGAGTATTTGCTTTCGACGAGTCCCGGCCAGAAGGGCCGCTCGTAGCCAGAATGACTCTTGCCACGGGCTGCCTAAGCCCGTCGGCCCGCACACAAGGCAATTGCCAGGGCGTCAGCCACGTCGGGCGGCTCGGGCATTTCGTCCAGCTTGCACACAGCCTGGATCGCCCGCTGCATCTGCAGCTTGGACGCGTGGCCGTTGCCGGTGAGCGACTTCTTGACCTGCGTAGCGGCCAGGTTCACCACCGCCAGGCTTGCCTGCCGAGCCGCCAGCAGCACGATTCCGCGTGCGTGCCCCATCAAAATCGCCGTCCGCGGATGCTTGTAGTGGGCGTAGAGCTGCTCGACAGCTACGCGGTCGGGCTTGAGTTCGCCGATCACTTCCGCCAGGTCGGCGTGGATCTGCGTAATCCGCTCGGCCATGTCAGCCTTGCCATCGGTGCAAATCGTCCCGGCCTCGACAATCTTAGGATCGCCCGAGCCGAACTCCACGCAGCCGTAGCCGGTGATGTTCAACCCCGGGTCGATGCCGAGAATTCGATACGCTGTAGCGGCCACAGGCATCGTCAACTCCTTCGCCAGGTGGTGCCGCCTGGGCCGTCTTCAAGCGTTATGCCCTTCTCGGCCAGTTCCTTCCGGATTTCGTCGGAGCGGGCAAAGTCCTTGGCCTCGCGGGCCGCGGTGCGGTCGTCGATAAGCTGCTGGATTTCCTCTTCGCCAATCGCGAGCGATTCTTCTTCCATCTCGGCGAAGCCGAATCCCAGCACGTCGTCCATCGCCAGCAGCGTCGCATAGGCCTGGCCCGGGGCGGCCTCGGAATCCTTGAGAGTGTTCCACATCGCCGCCAGGGCCCGAGGCATGTTGAGATCGTCCTCGACAGCTTCGCGAAACTCCGCCGCGCGAGCCTCGATCGGCTCTTCGTCGCCTGCGTATTTCGCTCGCAGGTCGATCGCGGCGCGTTTCATGTTCTTGAACGCGTTGGCAGCTGCGTCCATGGCATCCCACGTAAAGGCCAACTGCTGGCGATAGTGGGCCGTGAAGCACAGGTATCGGTACGCCAACGGGTCGTAGCCCTTCTCGACGAGCAGGTCCACCGTGAGGAATTCCCCACTGGACTTGCTCATGCGGGCCTGCTCGCCGTCGTCGCCCTTGGGCATAACGAGGAATTCGCCGTGCAGCCACCAGTTGACCCACTCGTGGCCCAGGGCGCACTCAGCCTGGGCGATTTCGTTCGTGTGATGAACGCTGACGTGGTCCACGCCGCCGCAATGGATATCCAGCCGTTCGCCGAGGTACTTTGTCGCCATGGCCGAGCACTCGATGTGCCAGCCCGGAAAGCCCACGCCCCACGGGCTGTCCCATTCCATCTGACGCTTCTTGTCCGTCGGTGAGAGCTTCCACAACGCAAAGTCCGTGGCGTTGCGTTTGCCCTGGGCCATTTCGATACGGTGCCCGGCCCGCAGGCCGTTCACGTCCAGCCTGGCCAGCTTGCCGTAGTCCGGCAGCTTCGACGTATCGAAGTACACGCCGTCGTCTATGGTGTATGCGTAGCCCTTGTCCTCAATAGTCCGGACCAGGTCGATCTGCTCGGTGATGTGATCGGTCGCCTTGCACCAGACGTCAGGCTCGATAAGGTGCAGCCGGGCCATGTCGCGCTTGAAGGCGTCCCAGTAAAACGCAGCTATTTCCCATGCGCTCTTGCCCTCACGCCGCTCAGCGACGGCCATCTTGTCTTCGCCCTCGTCGGCGTCGCTTACGAGATGGCCCACGTCGGTGACGTTCATGACATGGCGGACCTCGTAGCCGCAGCTTATCAGGACGCGTTTGAGGACGTCCTCGAAGATGTAGGTCCGCAGATTGCCGATGTGTGCGTAGTTGTAGACCGTCGGGCCGCAGGTGTAGAGGCCGACCTTCGGGCCGGCGAGGGGCTTGAACTCGTCCACGCTGCGGGTCATCGTGTTGTACAGTCGAAGCATCAGCGTTCCTTCTTCATCGAATCGGCATCACACACTCGCCCGGCCCGGCCTATCGCCGCAGGAGTCGATAAACTAACCACACCACGATCACAACAAAACACACGCCGGCCACGAAAGTCGCCAGATTCTGTGCGTCATCCGCCGGCTCGTCCATATCGGCTCCGCAAGCCGGGCAGCGGTCAACGTCCTGGCATACCTCGCTGCCACAGCGTGGGCACTCGACGGTATCCACGCCGCCGTCGTCGCCGAACTCGGCCAGGTCTTCCGGGCTCGGGCCTTCGGGATCTAGCTCATCCTCAAGCAGATCGTCATGGATCATCGCGGCTATCTCGTGCCTTTCAGGCGTCCACCAGCATCACCATTGCCATGGCGGCCAGGCCTTCGCCGTTGCCGATCAGGCCCATGCCCTCGGAGGTCTTAGCCTTGACGGAAACCGCCTCGGGCTGGATGCCCAGCAGCTCGGCTATCCGCCGTCGCATCGCCGTCTTATGCTGCGAGAGCTTCGGCCGCTCAGCCAGCACCGTCACGTCGCAATTGCCGACGCACAGCCCCTGCTCGCGAGCCATTGCCACGGCACGCTTTGCGAACACGCTGCTGTCGGCATCCTTCCATTTCGGGTCGGTGTCGGGGAAAAGCTCACCGATGTCCCCTGCCGCCAGCGCGCCCAGGATCGCGTCGGTAATCGCGTGAAGCACGGCGTCGGCATCGCTGTGACCGGCCAAGCCGAGATCGTGCGGAATCTCCACCCCGCCCAGCATCAGCGCACGCCCCTCGGCAAAGCGGTGCGAGTCATATCCGAACCCTATCCGTTGCATGTCGCACAGCGTAAACGAAACTCACCCGGCAGACAATACGTTGCGCTCGGTCCCGGCCTTGTCGCTCCCACCGGCCTTTGGGCCAACACGCCCGGGTCCGCATGACCGCAGCACCGAGCCGTGGAAATATCGTCTGCAACTGAATTGCCCGCCAAGACTTGACGATACTCTCTCAGGGGAGGCCGTATTATCGGCCCCGTTAACGGAGGCTCCTTTGCAGTCTCAGATCAGCACAAGCGACGGGCAGGTGCTACGCAGCCTGCTCGAAATCGGGGTGAACCTCTCCGTCGTCGCCGACCGGCATCGCCTGCTGGACATGATTCTCCAGGAGGCGCGAAAGCTCGCGCGCGCCGAGGCCGGCTCGCTGTGCGTTATGCGGGAAGAGCAGCTCCGCTTCGCCGCAGCCCAGAATGATCGCCTGGAAATGCCGGAGATCGTCCGGTCGCTACTGGACCGGGAGTTGCCTGTCTCGACGGACTCGCTGGCGGGGTTCGTAGCGACAACCGGCCGGACGCTCAACATCCCCGACAGCTTCGCCATGGGCGACGGCACGCCGTTCCGGATCAACCGCGACTTCGACGCCTCGACCGGCTACCGGACGCAGAGCATTCTGGCCATTCCGCTCAAGTGCCCCGACGGCGAAGTCGTGGGCGTGCTGGAATTGATCAACTGTCTCGACGCAGACGGCCGGGTCGTGCCGTTTGCAGCCGCGGCCGATTCGGGCCTGGTCTCCATGGGCGCGATGGCCGCCGTGACGATCCACAACTTCCTGCTCCAGGAGAAACTCAGGGACGCCCACCTGAACACCATCATCCGCCTGTCCATAGCGGCGGAGCTTCGCGACGACGCCACGGGCGAGCATGTCCGACGGATCAGCCGGACGTCCCGTCTGGTCGCCGAAGCGGCCGGGCTGGCGCGAGAGAAGTGTGAACTGATCCAGTGGGCCAGCCCGATGCACGATATCGGCAAGATCGGCGTGCCCGACAGCATCCTTCGCAAACCCGGACCGCTCACGGCCGAAGAACGCTGCACAATGCAGGAACACGCAGCCATTGGAGCGCAGATTTTGGACGATCCGGGCAACGACCTGATCGCCATGGCCCGGGACATCGCGCTGTCCCACCACGAATGGTGGAACGGGCAAGGCTACCCCCAGGGCCTGTCGGGCCGACAAATTCCCGTCACAGCCCGGATCGTCGGAATCGTTGACGTTTTCGATGCCCTGGTGTCCGAGCGTTGCTACAAGAAGGCCTACCCGTCCGAGTCGGCTGTGGGCCTTATCAACGAGGCGTGCGGCACGCAGTTCGACCCAGACGTGGTGGACGCCTTTAACCACGCCCTGCCCGCCATTCTGGAGTGCTACCGATCCGCAGCGCCGGCGATCGGGTAGCATTTTTCGCTTGTCGCACACAAGAACGGTTGCCACATTAGCATGCAATGGTAAACGGACTTAGAATCCTCTTCTGCGGCAGCGGCGTCTTCGCCGTGCCCAGTCTTGAGGCGATCTGCGCCGGCCCGCATGATCTGGTTGGCGTAATCACGCAGCCGGCTCGCCCGGCCGGGCGGGGCGGAAAGCTCCGCCATACCCCCGTTGAGGACTTCTGCGCCCGGCACGGCCTGGAGACGATGCAGTGCGCCAAGATCAACGCCCCGGACAGCATCGACCGCATCGCTGCGCTGAAGCCCGACGTGATTTTCGTGGCCGATTTCGGGCAGATGATCCGCCAGGCCGTGCGCGACTGCGCCCGGCTGGACACGATCAACCTGCACGGCTCGCTGCTGCCGGAGCTTCGCGGGGCAGCCCCGATAAACTGGGCGATTATCCGCGGATACCGGCAAACGGGAGTGACGACGTTTTCGCTTGTCGACGAGATGGACGCCGGAGCGATGTACCTGACAGGCCAGACCGACGTGGACTCAACCGAGACAACAGAGCAACTGCGCGAGCGGCTGGCGCTGCTCGGAGCGGATGTGACCTGCCGGACACTGGAGATGATCCGGGCGGGCGATGCGCAACCTTGCGAGCAGGACCACGCCAAGGCAACGCTCGCGCCGCGCCTCAAGAAATCGGACGGCCTGATAGACTGGACCGCCGATGCCGAGACCATCCGCAACGTGATCCACGGGACCTGGCCGTGGCCAGGCGGACAGGCGGTTTTTCACGGGGCCAAGCACAAAGACGTGCAGGTTGTGATCGCGCGGGCCGCGGCCGAACCGTCGTCCGTCCAAGGCGAACCGGGCAGGCTCGATGACGATTTGTGCATCGCAACCGGTCGCGACCGGCTGCGGATTCTGGAAATAAAGCCGGCCGGGAAACGACTGATGAATTGGCGAGACTTCGCCAACGGTTATCGCCTGGCCGCGGGAGATATGATGGTACGTAACGAGACGCCCGCGAAATGACGACGAACGCCAGAGACATAGCCGTGCTTGCACTGCGAGACCGCATGGGCAACGTCACTGCCCGGCTGGAATCGTTGCTGGGCCAATCGCCGCTGCCGGCGGCAGATCGCGCGCTGGCGCGGGAACTTGCCTTGGGCACGGCCCGACGGCGTAGAACCCTGGAGACGGTGCTGCGGTCGTTCCTCAAGCAGCCGGGCCGAAAGCTGCCGGGCGCGCTGCACGAGATCCTGCTGGTCGCCCTGTACCAGATACTCTTCCTGGACCGCGTCCCCGACTTCGCCGCCGTCAACGAGGCCGTCGAGCAGGCGGCGGCTCACCACCACAAGCGACAGAGCGGACTGGTCAACGGCGTGCTGCGAACCGTAACACGGAAGATTTCCGAGGCCGCGGACGGGCGTGTCGCCAAGTCGCCGGAGGTTATCCCGATAAGCCCGGGTCGCTTCCGCACATCCCAGCAGCCCGTCTTCCCGGACCCGGCCGAAGACGCCGCCGCATACCTCGCCGCCGCGCATTCGCTGCCGTCGGCGCTGGCCAAGCGGTGGGTCGATCGCTACGGGTTGGACAAGGCCGTGCAGTTGGGCTTTCACGCCAACGCCCGCCCGCCGCTCATCTTGCGGGTCAACGCGTTGAAGGCCGACGTCCAGAGCGTTCTGGCGTCCCTGAGCGATGAGGGAGTCTCCGCCCGAGCGCATTCCAACGCGGCGAGCGTTGTTGTGGACGGATACGTCAACGTGGAGGAGTTGGGAGCCTTTCGGGACGGACTCGTCCAGCCGCAAGATCCGACGGCGACAGCCGTGGGCGCAAAAGCCTTGCCAAGGCCAGGCCAGGCTGCGCTGGACTTCTGTGCCGCACCCGGAACCAAAACCACCCACCTGGCCGAGCTGATGGACAATCGCGGATCGATCGTCGCGGTGGACGTGGACGAGGCAAAACTGGCGAAGGTCCGGTCGAACTGCGAAAGGCTGGGGATATCGATTGTCTCGACGCTGCCGGCGGACCAGGCCGGCTCGCTCGAGCCGCAGGGATTCGACGTAGTCCTGGCCGACGTGCCCTGCACCGGTACGGGTGTGCTGGCGCGCCGGGCTGAGGCGCGGTGGCGATTCGACGAGCAACGCCTCGGCAAGATCGTGCAGGACCAGCGATTGATCGCCAAGGCTGCGGCACACTTCGCCGGGCCGGGCAAGACGTTCGTCTACAGCACGTGCAGCATCGAGCCCGAAGAGTGCCAGCAGGTCGCCAAGTGGCTTACGCGCGAGCAAAGCAACCTTACGCTGGTGGACGAAAAACTGACGCTGCCCAGCGGCACCGAAGACCCCACGCAATGGCATGACGGCGGATACTGCGCCGTGTTCCGGTCGAGTTGAACCGACCGGCCGGACCTAAGGATCGAGCAGCGGACCCGATGGCAAAGCACAAGGACGAATCTTCCCCGCAGACCCCGCGGGCCACCAACCGCAAGGCGTGGCACGAGTACCAGATACTCGAAAAGCTCGAGTGCGGCCTCGAGTTGACCGGCTCGGAGGTCAAGTCGATCCGGGCGGGCAACGTGCGTATCGAAGAAGCCTACGCGAAGATTCGCGGCGGCGAGCTGTACCTGGTTGGGGCAAATATCGCCCAGTATCCCCAAGCGCTTCCCAACACGCAGCACGAACCGACGCGCGAACGGAAGCTGCTGGCGCATCGCCGGCAGATCCTCCAGATCGAGGCACACGTCAAGCAGAAGGGCAAGACGCTCATCCCGCTGGCGATCTACTTCAAGGGTGGCCATGCCAAATGCGAGATCGGCGTCGCCGTCGGCAAGAAGCAATACGACAAGCGCCAGGACGCCAAGAAGCGCGATCACCAGCGCGAAATGACGCGCGAAATGCGCCGACGCAACCGATAACGGCGTAGAGTCCTACGCGTCCATTCCCTCGGGCATCTGCGCCTGTCGCTCCGCGGACCTGCCCGCCGCCTTGATGGCTCGGTAGAAACACCAGCCAAGTCCGATCACCAGCAGCCCGAGCATAACCGCCATCACGATGTAGGACGGCACAGACAGGAAGTCGGCCTCCTCGGCCGCCTTGGCCGGAGCGTCAGTGCCCGACTCGCTTAGTTTGTTCATCAATACGCCCACCGCCAGCAGCACGCCCCCCACAGCACCGGTGGACATCACGCCCAGGGCGGCTGCGGCACGAGCGAACCCACTGGGCCGACGGGCATCCCGCTCGCCAAGGTAGACGACCGCCGAGCCGAGCACCGTTGCGACGATAGAAGCGACCAGGCCGACCAGCAGAACCGCGAACACCAAGGGAACCTCGTAGCCACGGATTGCGAACACCGGCATGACGTCGGCGATTTCGAAGCCCTTGGCATCGGCGGCATTGGCGGCCATCGCCAGGTCGAACGCGACGACAGCCGCTGCGATTCCGATCGCTACGAAGACGCACCCGACCAGACCGTTCCCACGACCGGACCTCTTTTGGCCGACGTGCTGAGCGTGGGCATTGGCGCCCGGGGAATGAATGCAACTGAGCACGACCGCCAGAATCGGCGCCAGGGCCGCCAGGATCAGACCCGCCAGCGACGGCAATTGCAGTTCGCCGTCGGCGTTGCAGAGGAACCCGCCCGGCGAAGATGACTTCTCCAGCAGCGACCAGGCAAACAGCACGCTCAGCAGCAGCGGCGCGACGTAACGGATGATCACGTCCCACCACGCGCCGAGCTTCCAATCGCTCCTCTCGTTGGCATGCTCGCGAAGGCGTTTGATGCGATACGCCCAGCCGACGACCAGGCATTGCAGCAGACCCAGCAGCGCGATGCCGCCCCAGCCGCTGTTGATGAAGTCGTCGATGCTGCCGAGCCAACTCAAGCCCCCGCGCGTGCAGTAGACCAACCCCAGACCCAAGCCGACTACACTCAGGCCGACCAACGTCCGGCCTCGCTTCCAGCCCGTCTTGTCCACCAGCGACGCCAGGACGCTTTCGGTAATCGAGAACGCCGAGTCTATGCCCAGCGTCAGCAGCGCCACGAAGAACACCGCACCGAACCATGCCGAGTAAGGCAGCTGCGCCAGCGCGTATGGAAAGGCCACGAACGCCAGGCCGGGTCCGCCGCTGACCACATCGGTCACGGCCACGCCCTGGCCTGCCTGGCCGGTCGCGAAGGACATCGCACCCAGCGTGGCAAACACAGCTACGCCGGCTACGAAGCTGGTCCCTATGTCCGCCAGACCGATGATCGTCGCGTTGTTGTTCAGGTCGCTCTTGCGGTGCAGGAAGCTGGCGTAAGTAACCATCACGCCGAAGGCCAGGCTCATGGAAAAGAACATCTGACCGAACGCCCATCGCCAGGTTTCCGGCTTGGCAAGTTCCGACCAGTTCGGGTCGAGGTAAAAGTTCAGCCCGCGGGCAGCCCCGGGCAACGTCAGGCCGCGAATGGTCAGGATCATCAGCATGATCCAAGGCAACGGAACCGTCAGCAGCACTACGCGCGAGAGCGTCTTTACGCCACGACAGATGCACAGGTACATCAGCCCCCATACGACGATCAGGCTTGCGACGACGGGCGTGACCAGCCCGCCCAGCGCCCATGGCTTGACACCGCCGTCGAGGTCGGCTTGCGTCCATGCGTTGATGTATTGGTTGAAGTGTTTCTCGACGCCGGCGATTCCCCCGCCCTTCCAGGCCAGCTCGCCGCCGTGGCGAGCGATGCCTTTGACGCACTCGACGAGATAGCTGCCGCAATAGGCAAGGATTACCGGATAGTAGGTGATGATCACGAAGCCCAGGAGTATGCCCCACCAGCCGACCGGCTCGGACTTGCGGTTGATACCGCGGTAGGCGTCCGGCGCTGCCCGCTGGGTCATGTGCCCAAGCGAGAACTCCAGGATCAGCACAGGAATGCCGATCAGCACCATCGCGATGAGGTACGGAACCAGGAACGCGCCGCCGCCGTTGTCGTAGACCTTGTAGGGAAAACCCCACAGGTTGCCCAAGCCCACAGCTGAGCCGATCGCCGCCAGCACAAACCCGGCCCGCGAGCCCCAATTCTCTCGTTGTGATTCCACAAGCCCTTGCGCCATGAGTACGTTCCTTTGAAGTGAGTGCGGTATTCCAGCAATCCGTTGCCCGGCAGGCGGGCCGATCCTGGGATAATATGTGCCGCCCCGCGCCGTCTGACAAGCGGATTTTCGCAGCTGGGACGTTGGCGGCGCCGTCGCAGGGCGGTCCTGAACGTCCGTCGGCGACGCTGTCGGGTTGCGTCGGGACGGGCCAATCCTTACGATGGGCGTTTCGAGACGGGCCGCGGAACGAGGAACGCAAAGATGACGTCGTCCACAGGGCAATCCGAAACCATCGTTATCCTGGATTTCGGCAGCCAGTACGCCCAACTTATCGCCCGCCGGGTCCGCGAGAACGGCGTATACAGCGTCCTGGCAGCCCCGACGGTCACGGCGGAGCAAATCCTCGCGCTGAATCCCAAGGGCCTTATCTTCACTGGCGGGCCGTCCAGCGTTTACGAGAAGGACGCCCCCCGCTGTCGTCCGGAGATCCTGGAGTTGGGCTTGCCGATCCTGGGCGTCTGCTACGGAATGCAGCTGGCCTGCCAGATGCTCGGCGCCGAGATCAAGTCCGCCCCGGCCCGAGAATACGGCCGCGCCGCCTTGCAGGTTACGAAACCCGACGCCCTGCTGCGAAACATCCCCACCGAAACGACGGTGTGGATGAGCCACGCCGACCAGGTCCAGACGCTCAATGACGACTTCATTCCGCTGGCTGCCACCGGAAGCTGCCCCGTCGCAGCTGTTCGGCACAAGACGCGGGCATTCTATGGCGTGCAGTTCCATCCCGAAGTTACGCACACGCCTCGCGGCAACGAGATTTTCGTCAACTTCCTCTATGACGTCTGCGGCTGTGCGGGCCTCTGGCAAGTCGGCTCGTTCGTCGATTCGGTGGTGGCTGAGGTCCGCGAGCGAGTCGGACCCGATGAGCGCGTAATCTGCGGGCTTTCCGGCGGCGTGGATTCCTCGGTCGTCGCAGCCATGCTGCACAAGGCCATCGGCGATCGCCTGGCGTGCATCTTCGTGGACAACGGAATGCTTCGGATGAACGAGGTCGAGTTGGTGCAGACCACGTTCGCCGAGCACTTCAAGATCGACCTGACCGTCGTCCCTGCCGCCAAGGAGTTCCTCGGCAAGCTCGCGGGCGTCACGGACCCGCAGGAAAAACGCCGAATCATCGGGCATACGTTCATCGACGCATTCAAGACAGCTGCCAAGTCGATCCCCAACGCGAGGTACCTTGCCCAGGGCACGCTGTACCCGGACGTCATCGAGTCGGGCCAGTCGCTTGCGGGCCAGGCGGCAAACATCAAGCTGCATCACAACGTCGGCGGCCTGCCGGCGGAGCTTGGCTTCGATCTTATCGAGCCGCTTCGAGACCTGTTCAAGGACGAGGTCCGCAAGGCTGGCGAACTGCTGGGCCTGCCAGAAAAGATCGTCTGGCGGCACCCGTTCCCCGGACCGGGCCTGGCCGTGCGGTGCATCGGGGAAATTACCGAGGAACGGCTTGACGTGCTGCGAAAGGCTGACGAAATCCTGCTGGAGGAGATCGTCGCCAACCACCTGTATCGCAAGACCGCCCAGACATTCACCGTGCTGCTGCCGGTGCAATCGGTGGGCGTAATGGGTGACGGTCGGACCTACGAGAACGTCGTGGCAATCCGCTCGGTGGACACAGCTGACTTCATGACGGCTGACTGGTCGCGTATTCCCTACGACGTGCTGGCGACGGTATCCAACCGGATCATCAACGAGGTCCGCGGCGTCAACCGCGTCGTCTACGACATCTCATCCAAGCCCCCCGCGACCATCGAGTGGGAGTAGTCGCAGCCCGATGGAACAGCAAGCGCCGATGCGGTCAGGGCACAGCCGTGTGCGGCGCTCTATAATGAACCGATATGGACTCCATCACTCAAGGCCTGCTGGGCGCGGTAACGGCGCAACTTGGTTTTCGCCAGCGAATCGGACGTGACGCCACGTGGGTCGCCGCGGCCGCTGCCGTCTTGCCGGACCTGGACGTCTTCATCGCCCCGCTGCTTTCGCTCAGCGGTGCTGAGCTGGACGGATTCGAGGGCATGCGCTACCACCGCGGGCTTAGTCACTCCCTGCTGTTTGCCCCCCTGCTGTCGCTACCGTTGACACTGCTTTGGTGGTGGGCACGACGGGCTTTGCGCAGGCGGGAGCGCCCGGACGTAAAACACGCCACGACCACAAAGCCGCCACCGTCATTCGCCCTGTTGTACCTGTGCGTGCTGGTGGCTGTGCTATCGGCGCCGCTACTGGATTGGTGCACAAGCTACGGCACGTGCCTGCTGCTGCCGATCACGAATCAGCGTTACGCCATCGATGCGATACCGATTATCGACCTAATCTATACGCCGCTGCTGATCGTAACGCTGCTGGCGTGCTTCCTCGTCCGCAAGATCACCCGCAGCCCGGCCCGGCGCGCTACGCTCATCATCGGCTGGACGGGCTTCCTGCTGAGCGTAGCGTACATCGCAGCGGGGCGCGTCCTGCACGACCGCGCCGTTGACGAGGCGGTCCGAGGCGTCAATCCCGAAATCGTCATCCGCGCCGACGCCTACCCCGCCATCGGATCGATCCTCCTGTGGCGCGCCGTCATAGAGACCCCCCAAGGGTGGCACGCCACCCGCGTGCACCATTTGAGTTCCGCTGGGCCCCAACAGCGTCGTACCGCGTTCGCGGCCAAGTGCCCACCCAACCGTTGGATCGCCAAGGCGCGTGAACTCGAACATTACAAGACGTACGAGTGGTTTGCCGACGGCCGACTGCGCGTGGAGTACGAGCAAGTCAACGGCGTTCACGTGGTCCGCTTTCATGACATGCGGTACTCGGCCGACCCGGCCGGCATTACGAGCCTCTGGCCGATGGTGGTGGAATTCAACCGCGCCGGGGAGGTCAGCTTCGTCGGGCGACGAGCGGATCGGCCGCGCGGCAACTTCGCCAGCCACGCCGGTAGAATCTGGCGCGACCTGTGGAATCCGTAGACAGCGCCCCGCACCAAGCAATTCGCCGCGACTGGCCAGCTTTCCGCCGGCACTCGTTGGCGGGTCGGCCGCAGCCGAGGAAGCCGTGGAGGCGGAATGCGGGGTGGCGGACGGAGTCGCGGCGGCGGAATGCGGGGCCGAGCGGGGCGCCGTTGAATATTCTCCCGTCGGGCTTGCAGTGAGCCTGTTTCGCTGTAGCATGTCTTCCTCTTGCGTATTACACAAGGCACGGAGAGACATGCGATGAGCGAACAGGCCCCCTTCCCCAGGACGATCAGCCTAGACGGCGATTGGGATTTCTTCTACAGCCCCCGCGATGAGTCGGACGCCGCGCCCGCCATGCCTGACTTCGAGACCTGTCAGCTGGCGACCATGCCCGTGCCGGGCTACTGGGACGACCACCTGAAAAGCCTGATGAACACGCCGTGGTGGTTCAAGGCGAAGTTCAATCCCGACTACTACCCGCTCGACTGGCACTGGTGCGACGATTCCAATACCCCTGACGCCACCACTCCCTACTTGTATGGCGTCGGCTGGTATCGCAAGCTGATCGTCGCTCCCAACGACTGGCAAGGCAGCCGTGTAACGTTGCACGTAGGCGGCGTGCGAACCGAGGCGTGGGCATGGCTCAACGGCCGGCTCGTCAGCTATCATCACGGTCATTCGACGCCCTTCGACGTGGACCTCAGTGACGCGATGCAGCCCGGCCAGACCAACGAACTCGTCATTGCCGTGGCCAATACCCGCAAGGACCGCATGAGCATCGACCTTCGCGGCTGGAAGGGGCAAACGGGCGGGATCTACCGGACCACGCATCTCGAAATCGCCGGGGCGGTGCGCGTCGCCTCATGCTACGTCTACCCGACCGACGACAATCGCAAGCTCAACTGGAACGTTGAACTGGGCGGAGAGGTCCCCAAGCGCGCCCAATTGGCGTGGTCGATCACCGATCCCAACTCCGGGCAGACTGTCGCGTCCGGCAAGACCGACGCCACCGGCCCGAAAGTCGCATGGACCACCGAATCGTTCGACATGCAGCCGTGGTCTGGGCGTAATCCAAGGCTCTACGACATCGAAGTGAAGTTGGCCTGCGATGACGTAACCTGGGATGTCCGCCGCCAGCGATTCGGCCTGCGACGCCTCGAGGCCGACGGGATGGGCCTGCGACTCAACGGTCGGCCGGTCTATCTGCGCGGCGTATGCGATCACTCCTACTATCCCGAAACGTGCACCCCTCCCGTCGACAAGAGCTATTATTACGAGAGGATGACCCGGGCAAAAGCGTTGGGGTTCAACTGGCTTCGGTTCCACACGGTCACTCCGCCGGAAGAATGCCTCCAGGCTGCGGATGAGCTCGGCATGGTAGTCCAGGTCGAGACGCCCGCCGGCTTCGCCGAAGCCGAATGGATCGACATCGTCCGCACCTGCCGCACGCATCCGTCAGTTGTCATCTACTGTTGCGGCAACGAGGAACACCTCGACGACGAGTTCATCGAGTTCCTCGCGAAAATGTCGGACATCCAGCACGCGTTGGCCCCCGACGCATTATTCAACCCGCACGAGGCGATGCGAGGCGTCGAATACGGCTGGAGCTGGGGAGGTCACGACCTTAAACAGCAGATGGGCGAAGACTTCGTGACCGACCCCTACCCCCACAATCCTCGCCGACTCGAACGTCTCAAGGAGTTCTCCGATGTCTTCGGACAGTACACCTGGGGGCACCTGAGCTACGATTGCCACCTCGCCAACCCAGAGCGCATCGACGGACGACTGGCGGCCTACGAGCGTCCTTGCCTTTCACACGAGAACGGGATCATCGGCAACTATCTGAACATCGACCTGGAACACCGCTACGAAGGCACGCGGATAGGCGCGGAGATATTCTCCAACCTGCGCCGTCAGCTTGCCCAGGCGGACATGCTCGACAGGGCCTCGCTTTACTACCACTGCTCTTGCGCAACCCAACGGACCATTCGCAAGCAGAACGTGGAGGCCACCCGACGGTGCCGACTCATGACAGGTTACGACTTCCTGGGACTCAACGACTGCCACTGGCATCGCATGGGCTATCCGTGCGGCATCGTAAACGAGTTCTACGAGATGAAGCCCGGGGAAACGCCCGCCGACGTTTTGAAGTACAACGCCGAAAGCGTTCTGCTGCTCGACCACACCGTCTATCGAAACTTCGTCATGGGCCAGACCTTCACAATGGACGTTCAGGCCTCGCTGTTCGGCGCCGCTCCCTTGGAGTCAGGCCGTCTGACCTGGCTGCTCAAAGATGACCGTGGATGCATTCAAGCGCGAGGCGAAGCGCAGGTCTCGAACGTTGCCAACGGCGGCGTCCAGACGCTGGCCACCATCGAAACGCAAATCCCGCAGCTGCCGAATGCCGCAGGACTGACGCTAGTGGCCCGGCTCAGCGGCGGCGAATACGAACTCGAAAACGACTGGAACTTCTGGGCCTTTCCGGAAACCCCCGCGCCCGACCTGACGCCCGGCGACAGTAATGGCGTGCGGACAGTCCAATCCATCGACCGCGAAACGCTGGAATATCTCGCCGACGGCGGGCGCGTATTGCTATCAGGGACCGAGCCATTCCCGGCCGTTGACATGCGGTTCCGGCCCAACTCCGCCGGGCGACTTGAGGGGCACTACGGCACCGTCGTCGCCGACCATCCGCTGATGAGCACATTCCCTCACGATGGCTTCTGCGATTGGCAGTTCTACAGCCTGCTCGAGGGCAGCAAGGCCGCGATTCTGGACGACTTCGACGCGCCGTTCGAGCCGATCATGGAGTTCATCAGTTCGCCCAAAAGGGTCCGCAAGCAGGCCGGTCTGTTCGAGTATCGCGTCGGCAAGGGCCGATTGCTTGTCTGCACGCTTAACCTGGCCGCCGACGACGTCGCAGCGCGGCATCTCGCGGCGCGAATCATGCAATACGCCGCCGGAGAGGCCTTCCAGCCCCGCCATGAAATCTCCGTCGAGCAGATTGCGGAGTGTTTTGCCAAGCAGACGAAGGTCTTCGAAAGCACCGACGTCAACCGGGCCTTCGACCCCAACGCGCAGCTGTAATCAGGCTCATCAGGTCAATGCCCCTGATCGGCGTAACCTGTGCGCGCATGCTTGGACTATGCGCGCAACGGGAACCTTTCGTCCGGAACATGCGTAGAATACCCCCGTATTTGCCGATATAGAGTGGTTGCCGGAAGTTCTTTCGCATCAGGCGTCGGCGAGAAGGTCTCTGGCAAGGACGCCGAAACAGGCAACCCCCGCCGGGTTGTCGATGCAGGCGGACGCCGCCAGGGACTCTTCGCAGCCAGCATGGTGCGGAAAAGACTTCTGGCAATCGCTCTAAAGGG
>Ga0180434_10003650_pt1 | contig 19455 bp, 12 predicted proteins | sample SS_ome_7_FD_132453 | JGI IMG/M metagenome (GOLD analysis project Ga0180434, IMG submission 132453) | Hypersaline lake sediment archaeal communities from the Salton Sea, California, USA - SS_1_D_2 metaG | ecosystem: Environmental > Aquatic > Non-marine Saline and Alkaline > Hypersaline >...
GCCCGCGCCGACGAGGCGCCGGTCGCCGGTCGCACAAACATCAGAGAGGATTTGAAAATGAGCAAGTATCATCTGCCGATAATAATACTGCTGATCCTGGCCCGGCCAGCGCGAGCACAAGACGCCTCGCTCGTCGCGAATCCCGAGGTCGCCTCCGGCATTCGACTGCTCGAAGCCTGGCTCGAATCTCAAATGGCCTACCGCGATCTGCCCGGCTTGACAGTCGCGCTGGTGCACGATCAAGAGTTGGTGTGGATCAAGGGTTTCGGCAGCGCCGATCGCGAACGCGGCCTGCCCGCGACGCCGGACACGATCTACCGCATAGCCTCGAACTCCAAGGTGTTCACCAGCGTCGCGATCATGAAGTTGCGCGACGAGGGCAAGCTGCGGCTTGACGATCCCGTCGCGCGACACCTCCCCTGGTTCAAGATCAAACAGAAATATCCGAACTGCCCCGCCGTGACGATCCGTCACCTGCTCACGCACACCTCCGGCTTGCCGCGCGAGTCGGCGTTCCCGTACTGGACCGATTTGGCGTTTCCCTCGCGCGAACAACTGATCCAAAAATTGTCCGAGCAGGAGACCGTCTATCCGACCGAAACGAAATGGAAATATTCCAACCTGGCGTTCTCGCTCGCGGGTGAAATTGTCGCGGCGGTCGCCGGCATGACGTACGACGCCTACATCCGCGAAAACATCATAGAGCCGCTCGGCATGACCAGCACCAGCGTCTTTTTACCCGACGAGCAGCGCGATCGTCTGGCTGTCGGCTACGGCCGTCGCATGCCCGACGGCGCCCGCCGAGTCATGCCGTTTACTGATTGCCGGGGCGTCACGCCGGCGGCGAACATTTCGTCAACCGCGCGCGACCTGGCCCGCTTCGTTTCCTGGCAATTCCGGTTGCGCGAAACCGACCGCCGCGAGATTTTGAAAGCCAGCACCTTGCGTGAAATGCAACGCGTCCACTGGCTCAAACCGAGTTGGAAAAGCGGCTGGGGCCTCGGCTTCGCCGTCTTTCACCAGGCCGACCGCGACCTCGTCGGTCATGGCGGCGCCGTGCCGGGGCACCGCACGGCCGTCTACATCAGTCCGAAAGAGAAAATCGCAGTCATCGCCCTGTCGAACGCGGGCGACGCCGGCTTGTCTCCCGGCTCGCCATACAGCGTCGTGGACAAGGCCTTCGCCTGGATCGCCCCGGCCCTGGTCGCCGCGGCCGAGCCGTTTGAGCCTGAAATATTCGATCCGAGTTGGGAGATATACAGCGGCGTCTATACCTTCTGGTGGGGCGATTCTCAGATCATGCGCCACGACAACCGCCTGGTCATGATCAGCCCGACCAGTTTCAACCCGGCGGATTCCATAACCGCCCTGACGCCCGTCGCCGACCACGTTTTCCGCATGACCGGCGCCGGCTACGGCGCCATCGGCGAGTTGCTGACTTTCGAGCTTGACGCGGAGGGCCGTGTCGAGCGGATGAAACTAGGCGAAAATTACATGTATCCGCGAGAGCAACGATGACCGACGATGCGCCGACAATCAGGCGTCTGGGCCCGGACGATTTCGACGCCTTTCACGCCCTGATGACGCGGTTTTATCAACACGCGAACAACGAACTGCCCGACGCGGGCGAGATCAGGACATTGTTCGATCAGGCCGTTTCACCGGCGGACAACATCGAATTCCTAGTGGCGGTCGTAAAAGACGAATGCGTCGGGCTTGTCTCGGCCACCTTCGGTCTGAGCAGCTACAAAGTCTCGCCGTTCGCCTGGTGTGACGATCTTTACGTCGCTGAAAACCACCGCAACACCGGCGTCGGATCGCTCCTGCTGCAAGCGGTCGAGGATACGGCCCGGCGGCGAGGTTGCTCGAACATCCTGCTGGCCGCAGGCGAGGGCGAAGACGACACGTTGGAGTTCTACGCAACTCGCGGATTCAACGACATGAAATGCCGTTTATTGACGCTGCCGCTTTAGGGCGCCGTGCTCTGGGTGGCGGCGTTTTGTTCACCTTGTTGGGCGGCTTCTTCGGCTAATTGTTGAAAATGTTCCAGTCCCTCGATGCCGAGCATGGAAAAGCCGGCGCAAACCAATCCTATCAACAGCAGGAACAGGCAGATCGAAAGGATCCCGCAGATCATGCCGGCTGTAGCCATGCCGCCGCCGGATGCTCCGCTTCGGGCGCGGCCGCGGCCCAGCGCGCCGAATATGATCGCAAGCAGACCGCAGGGCTGCGCAAAATACCAAACACAGAAGAAGACAATAGAAAAAATGCCGAGCACGAGGGCCGTGACGGCAAATCCGTTTCCGGGACGTTGCGACATCGCCGGGTAACCTCCCGCGGGCATGCCTGGACCGAAACCGCTCATCGACGCACTCCTATTTACACATGGTGCGTTGGCATGATAACGGCGTATCTCTCGTCGATAAAGGTGATTCATGGGGCGTCGTCAAGCTCGGCGGACTCGCCAAATTGGCGGATCGACGATAGGTTGGCGGTGAAGGTTTAGCACGCATGGTCCGCCGTACGGACCACTTGACTAAAGTCCGGGGCCGCGACATTCGCCGACGACTTGTAGGCGCCCCGGCGTAGTAATAAAATTACTTAAAGGCGTAATAACGGACGAGCCGGCAAGCCGAGAGCCTGCGAGTCCGACCGGGAGAACGATCAACCGTGCGATGTTTTACAGCACTTGTTGGGCTTACAGGGCTGCTGTTTTGGGGGGGCGCGGGGGCCGCGGCTTCGGCTCATCCGGGCGCCCACGTAGGCGTGAAAATTTCGATCGACGACGACCGTGTCCTTCTGAGCATACTGCTCTCCAACGATTATTCCCGGCAACTGGTCGCCGATCAGAGCGCTCCGCCGATCTATTCCGAATCCAAGGGCGGCTACACATTCAGCGATCCGCAACAAGGCGAGCGAATCCGAGCGGCGTTCGACGACTTTTTCTCCGAAGCCAATTGGGTTCTTATCAATAACCAGGAAGCGACTCCGAAGATTCAGCGCTTTGATTACGTGCATCCCATCGGCCCCGCCCGGGCGTTCAGCGTAAATGCTGAGGCGCCGGATCTCGAGATCGATCTGGCGTACGCCTGTCCTGACAGGCCGAAACAAGTCTCCATCGCCTGGGAGCTGTTTCCCGAGGATCCCGCATTGGCGGCGGTCGGGCGTACCACCGTGACCGCCGTGCTGGCGGAACTGGACGCCTATTCCCAGCGGCAGATCGTCGTGTTCTCCATGGACGAACCCGAGGTGATCTGGCACGCGTCGGCCACGCCGGTGATTCAACGTGTTCAGCCGGTCGTGGCGAAGGTGACGCCAAAACAGATTGCGATTCCGATCGTGTCGGCGGCGGCGACGGGCGCGTGGTTGATATCACTGATCGTAGTCTGGCTGTCGCGCTCGGCAAGCAAGCTGCGTCGGCCGGTCTTGTATCTGACGATTCTGCCGCTCGCGGCCGCCTGGTTCTGCCGCGGCTTGGCGGTCGCGCAAGTGACGGCGCCGTGGAGCGAAAAGGTCGAGCCGCCCACCGAACTCGAAGCGGTCGAAATCTTCTCGGAGTTGCACGCTAATATCTACAAAGCCTTCGATTTCAAAACCGAGAGCGATATTTACGACGTGTTGGCGCAAAGCGTCTCCGGCGATCTGCTCGAACAGGTTTACAACGAGGTTTACCAGGGATTGATCATGCGCGACCAGGGCGGCGCCATCGCCCGCGTGTATTCCGTCGACGTCAAGAACGCGGAAATGCTTTCGGCCGGCCGCGTCGAGACCGGCGAAATTGCTTTCAAACTGCGCTGCTTGTGGCAGGTTTACGGCGTCGTGTCGCACTGGGGACACTTTCATTCCCGCACGAACGAATATCGGGCTGACTACACCGTGGCCCAACTCGGCGAGAATTGGAAAATCACCGGCGCCGAAGTGCTCGAACAACGCCGCCTGGATGATGAAGACGAGGTGGACGACGAGTCATGATCGCGATCAGTGACCTGCATTTCGATTATCCCGACGGCGCCTTCGCGCTTGAAATCGATGCACTGCGCGTGGAACGCGGCGAGAAGGTCGCTTTCATCGGACCGAGCGGGTCGGGCAAGACGACGCTGGTCTACCTCGTCGCCGGCATCCTCACGCCGCGCTCCGGGCGGCTCGAGGTCGGGGGAGAAGATTTGACGCGCCGAAGCGACGGTTGGCGGCGGGATTTCCGCATCGCGCGGATCGGCTTCGTTTTTCAGGAATTCGAGTTGCTCGACTATCTGTCGGTGCGCGAAAACATTTTGCTGCCTTACTACGTGAACAATTCGCTGAATCTGAGTGCGTCGGTTCGCCGGACGGTCGATGCGCTCGCGGAATCGATGGGATTGGCGGGAATGCTCAGGCGGCGCCCCGGAACATTGTCGCAAGGCGAGAAGCAACGCGTGGCGATTTGCCGGGCGCTGGCGACTTCGCCGGAGATCCTGATCGCCGACGAGCCGACCGGCAACCTAGATCCGAAAACGGCCGACCTGAGCTTGTCGTTGTTGTTGGAGGAGGTGCGGCGGCGGCGGGCGACGCTGCTGATGGTGACGCATAACCATGCCTTGCTGGACCGCTTCGATCGCGTGATCGACGTGCTGGACTTCGCCGGGGAGGGCGCCAAATGAACCGCATCCTCGTGCTGGCGTGGCGTTACGTGGCCTACAACAAGGTCAAGACGGCGATTCTCACGCTATGCCTGACGTTGACGGGAGTATTGCCGCTGACGGCGCATCTGTTGATCACGCACTACGGGCAAGCCTTGACGGCGCGGGCGCGCTGCACGCCCTTGGTCGTGGGGGCCAAGGGCAACCGATTCGATCTGGTCTTGAAGACGCTGTATTTCGGCGCCGCCGAGGTGGACGCCGTTCGGATGTCCGAGGTGGATTACATTCTCGACAGCGGTTTGGCCGTGCCCGTTCCTCTGCACATGGAATTCACTGCTAGAAAGCGCCCGATCATCGGCACGACCCTCGAATATTTTGACTTTCGCAATCTGAAAATCGCCGACGGCGCCGGCTTGCGCGGCTTGGGACAGGCGGTGCTGGGTTCGAAAGTCGCGGCCGAATTGCGGCTTGGCCCCGGCGATCACCTTTTCTCCGATCAACGCAATCTCTACGACATCACCAAAACCTATCCGCTCAAGTTGCAGGTCGTCGGAGTATTGTCCGCATCCGGCACGCCCGACGACGAGGCCGTCTTCGTGGACGTCAAGTCCGCCTGGATCATCGGCGGCCAGACGCACGGCCATGTGAATGTCGCCCGCGCCGGCGATCAGTCCATAATCCTCAATCGTGACGAAGAGAACATCACCACGACCGACGCCGTCGTCGAATACAACGAGGTCACGCCGGAGAACATCGATTCGTTCCACACCCACGGCGGCCCGGACGACCTGCCGCTGTCGGCGATTATCGTGCTGCCGCACGATCGGAAGTCCGCGACGCTGATCAAGGCGCGTTACAACCTGTCGACCACGCATTGCATGCTCGCGCCGGCGGAAGTGGTCGATGAACTGCTCGGATTGGTGTTCAAGGTCAAACGCTTCTTCGACGCCAATTTTGCAATGATAATTGTTTCCACGCTGCTGTTCATTACGTTGATCGTGCTGTTGTCGCGACGCATTCGCAAGCGTGAGATGGAGACGATGTTCAAAATCGGCTGCAGTCGGCGAACGGTCTTCTGGTTGCAGGCCGGCGAGTTGGGGATTGTCTTAATGATGGGGCTGATCCTGATCGGCGCCCTCTCGGGCGCTGCCGTTTGGGCGGCGCCCTATTTTGTGCAATGGTTATGATTATGCGCCCCGATCAAAAATCAGAACCCCGAGCGCCGGCGAGCGGGTATGCAGCGACGGACGCCCAAAATAGCGGCCGCCACCCCGTGTCGGCCGTAGTCCGAAGAGCGTGCTATATGTCGAAGCAACCGACCCGTCTCGACGCCGACAATTACCACCGATTGCAACCTTGTCAAACAGCCGGGCCACGCGCGGAAAAGGAGTATAAAATGAAACGGAATAATCTTATCACGAGCCGCGGACTTCGCGGCATCACGATGCTGGCAACGGGCATGCTGGGCCTGTTTCTCACGCCGGCGTGCCGACGCAACGACGCCCAGGAAGCTTCGAAGCCGGCCGACGCCTCGGCGGCGACGAAGCTCGTCATTTGTACGACTTTTTACCCGACAACATATTTCACGCAGCGCATCGCCGAAGATTTGGTCGAGGTCGAGTGTTTTTGTCCGCCGGACGCCGATCCGGCTTTCTGGACGCCTGACGATCAGACTGTGGCGCGCATGCAGAAAGCCGACCTGATAGTCGTGAACGGCGCCAATTTCGAAAAGGGGCTCGCCAAGATCACGCTGCCGGAGACTCGTATCGTCGATACGACCAAGCCCTTGGAGGACGAATTCATAGTGCTCGAGGGCACGACCACGCACAGCCACGGCCCCGGCGGTTCGCATAGCCACGAAGGCGTCGACGGCCACACCTGGCTGGATCCGATCAACGCTAAAATCCAAGCCGAACAGATCAGGAATGCGTTGGCGGCGCGCAGGCCCGCTCACGCGGAGACGCTCGAGCGGGGCTATGCGGCGCTCGCCCAGGATCTCGACGCGCTCGACGTCCGCTTGAAGCGGCTCAGCGCGAACATCGGCGAGGAAATGCTGCTATGTTCGCACCCGGCATATAACTACATAGCACGGCGCTACGGTTGGCGCCTAACGACTTACCTTCTCGATCCGGAAACCATGCCCGACGACGAGACCTTCGCGACGATCAAGGCGAATCTTGGCGAGCAACCGGCCAGGTTGATGCTGTGGGAGGCCGCGCCGACGGAGGAGATCGCCGCGAGATTCGAGAGCGAGTTGGCCGTGAAAAGCGTGGTATTTTCACCCTGCGAGTCGTTGGAGCCGGCGGAAATTGCAGCGGGCGCGACTTTCACTGCCGAGATGTCCGAAAACATCGACCGGCTGGAGCCGTTTTTCGACGAGAAGCCCGCTACGGAGGGGCCGTAACGGGTTTCAGCTTGACACTGAGGCGCCGACGTATTTCCGGACCAGGATATATCGTCGACCTGCGCCGGCGTTGTATCGCATACTGTGAATAGCATCTTCGGGGCGCGGCGCGACTTCACATCTTCGCGAACATCGTGACGCCGCTCGGATGCAATTTTACGGAGCGTGCACGATGGCCCAGGAAACGACGATTACGTATCAGTTCAAGTTCAGCGACGGCGCCACGCGCGCGTTGACAGTGCGGCTGGGGACGCCGGACATGACTTTGGTCGTCGAGCCGTCGGCGGATGAGCCGGACTGGATCAAGCTCGAGTTTCACCAATGTCCGAACTGCACGTTTAATTCGGCCGAGCATCGAGATTGTCCGGTCGCCCGCGGACTGGCGCCCGTCAACGACGCTTTTTACGACCGCGTTTCCTATGAGGTCGTCGATGTAGTGGTGCGCGACGCGGCGCGTTCGTACATGAAGACTTGCCCCTTGCAGGAAGCCGTGTCGTCCCTGATGGGATTGATCATGGCGACCAGCGGATGTCCGCATCTGGACAAGCTGCGGCCGATGGTGCTGACGCACTTGCCCTTTACCACGGCCAAACAGGCGTTTTATCGAGTCACCTCGATGTATCTGTTGGCGCAGTTTTTCCGCGAGAGACGCGGCCAGACGCCGGACTGGCGGATGCGCGACCTCGCGCGCGCATTCGAGGAAATTCGCGAGGTCAACAGCGCCTTCGCCAGGCGGTTGCGCGAAAGCCAAACCGAGGACGCCAACCTCAACGCGATCGTGAAGCTCGATTGCCAGGCCGACATGGCGTCGTTCCTGATCGAGGTGGAGCAGTGGGACGATTTCGAGAATCTCTTCCAATCTTATTTCGCCGAGCAATCGGCAGCTGTCGCGGGCTCGTAACGCCCGAGCCCTCGTGTCGGACCTTGACCATCAGAAACCCGAGCGCCGGCCTGCGGCCCGCACGCGGGCCTTACCCGCCGTTCACGGCTCGAACACGGCCGAGGGCGGCCGCGCTGCACAATGTCGCGCGGGCGGCGTTTCTTTTCCACGCGTTATCGGATACATTTCGAGATTATGAAGGTCATCGGCTTGATAGGCGGGATGAGTTGGGAATCGACGGCGCCTTATTATCGCATTATCAATCAAGAGATTCGAAGGCGGCTCGGCGGTTTGCATTCGGCGCGCTGCGTGTTGTGGTCGTTTGATTTCGCTGAAATCGAGGAACTGCAACACGGCGGGAACTGGGAGCGGCTGACCGAACGAATGATCGAAGCCGGCTCGGCGCTGGAAAAAGCCGGAGCCGATTTCCTCGTCATCTGCACGAACACCATGCACATAACGGCCGAGAAGTTGCAGGCGGCGGTCGCGGCGCCCTTGCTGCACATCGCCGACGCGACCGCGGACGCGATTCGCGCGGCGGGATTGAAGAAGGTCGGCTTGCTGGGGACGCGCTTCACGATGGAGCGCGATTTCTACGCGGGGCGCTTGCGCGACCATTGCGGCATCGAGACGGTCATCCCCGACGAGACGGATCGGCGCATCGTACACGACGTGATTTACCGGGAGTTATGCGTCGGGCGCGCGACGGCTGCGTCGCGCGACCAGTATCGCACGATTATTCAACGGCTCGTCGACGAGGGCGCGCAGGGTATCGTCCTCGGTTGCACCGAAATCGGGCTGCTCGTGAAGGCGGAGGACTGCCCGGCGCCATTGTTCGATACGGCGACGATCCACGCCGAGGCGGCCGCCGCCCATGCCTTGGACTAGAGTTTTTTTCAGAAATAGTCCGGCGTGCCGTCGCTCTCGGGCAGCGTCGTGATCCGCGCTCTCGCGGCTCGCGGCGCCGCGGTACGCTGCGGCGCGACAGACTCTTTTTGAAACCGTTCTGAAGCGCGAATTCACCGGGACGTCGTACGCGGGAAAGGCTGATTAACGTGGCGGTAACGTTCATATTGGGGCGTGCCGGGACCGGGAAAACGCGTTGCTGCCTGAATGCGCTCACGGCCGAGTCGGCCAAGCCCGACGACGCCGGCCGACTGCTCTTTCTGGTTCCCGAGCAATCCAGCTTTCAGATGGAGCGGGAGTTGGCGCTCCGTGCTCCGCGCCAGGGTTATTGGCGGGCGGAGGTGCTGAGCTTTTCACGGTTGACTCGACGCGTTTTCGACGAGCTCGGGCGCGATCCGCATACTTTGCGAAATTCGGCGCGGGCGCTGGCGCTGCGCAGCGCGGCGGCCGAAAGCCCGGAGGACTTTCAGGCCTTCGGAGCGGCCGCGAACACGCCGGGATTTTTCAAACAACTCGACCGGTTTTTGGAAGAACTGTTCGCCGAGAACGTCACGCCCGAGGAATTCCAACAGGCCGGCGAGCGCGTGGAGGACGCGGCGCTGCGACGGCGAGTCGAGGCGCTTGCGCGAATCTATCGACGTTATATGCAATGGCTCGGATCGGACAGGCTCGATCCGGCGTTGCGTCTTGTCGCGCTGCGCGAACGTCTGACGGAGTTGCCGTGGCTGAACCGCGCGAAGATCTGGGTGGACGGTTTCGCGGGCTTTACCGGGCAGGAATTGGAGACGCTGACGATGCTGGCGCGGCGAGCGCGGGAGGTGTCAATCACCTTGTTGCTCGACCCGCGGGCGCCCGTCGTCGCGCGCCCGCGCGCCGCCGTCGACGAATTGAGCTTGTTCCATCGCACCGCCACGACGTATCAACGTTTGACGCAAAGACTGGCCGAGGCGGGCGTGGATGTGCGGTCGCCGAAGCTGTTGAGTCCGCGCGTCTCTCCGCGATTCAAGGCGGCGCCTCTGTTGGCGGAGTTGGAAAGCGGTTTGGCGACGCCGAGCGATACAACGTCGATCATGCGCCAAAAAGAGGCGTTCGAGCGGAGCCGCTCCGCGACGAGTCAAGGCGCCGGCGCCGACCAGGTGCGCCTGATAGAATGCGAAACGCACTTGGAGGAGATCCGCGCCGCGGCGGGTTTTGTGCGCGAGCGCGTGCGTTTATCGCGCGGCCGGCTGCGCTATCGAGACTTCGCCGTTATCGCGCGCGATTTGACCCCGATCGCCGACACAATTTCCGACCTGTTCTCCGAATACGACATTCCGCATTTTGTGGACCGGCGACGTTCGCTCGGCGCCCACGCGCTCGCGCGGTTCATCCACGCCGTCATGGAGGCCTTGGCGTGCGATTTTTCGACGGCGTCGGCCCGGCGATTATTGCGGGGCGGCCTAGCGCCGCTGACGCGGGAGCACGCCGAGATTCTGGAGAACATCGTCGCGATCAATGAAATCCGCGGGTTTGAATTATGGCGGCGGGAACACTGGAAATATGAATGGTCGCCGCGCATCGCACCGGATGAAGCCGCGCTGCTCGATACCGGGCGTTTGCGCATCGCGCGCGCCCTGGCGCCGCTAGTCGAACTGTCGCGGCGAGATTCGCCGCCTGCCGGAGCGGATTGGGCGCTGGCGCTGAACGCGGCCTTGGCTGAGTTGGGAACGCCGGATCGGCTGGCGTACTGGATAACCCAGGCGCGTCTTGCGGGCGATCTGGAGACGGCGGAGATGCATCGGTTGGCGTGGGATTCCTGGCGTCAGGTGCTCGAGGATCTGCACGAAGTGCTGGGCGCGCGGCCGCTTTCGTTGAGCGAGGCGACCAGCGTCGTGGCGGAGACGTTGAGCGAGGCGACCGTCGGCTTGGCGCCGCCCACGTTGGATCAGGTGTTGATCAGTTCGATCGAGCGCAGCCGCCATCCCGACGTAAAATACGCCTGGGTGATGGCGTTCAACGAAGGCATATTCCCGGCGACGCCCGCGGCGGACGTCCTGTTGCGCTCGTCGGAACGAGATATGCTGACGCAAGCCGGCCTGCCCGCTCCGCGCCCGCGACGCGACGACGTCTTCGCCGAACGCATGCTGGCGTACATTGCGCTGACGCGGGCGTCGCACGGATTGACGATCAGCTACGCCAGAACTGGCGCCGACGGCTCGCCGCGCGTCGCGTCACCGCTGTTGCACGATGTTCGACGTATTTTGCCGGGAATCGTCGGGGAGGAAATCGAACGGACGCGCCCTCCGGTCTGTTTGGCGGAATTCGCGCGCGGACGCTTGGCCGCTCGTTCCACGAAACACGGCGACGACGACTTATCGCGCCGCTACGAGGCATTGTACGCCGAGTTGAGCGAAGATCACGCCACGACCGAGCGACTCGATCGTATGGACCGCGGATTCGATTATGACAATTCGACGCGGCGGGCGCCGGATTACGCTCGCAAAACTGATTCGGGCGCGGCCTGGAACGCGTCGCATTCCGAAGTGAATATGTACTTACGTTGTCCCTTCCAGCATTTCGCCGCGTACGCCTTGAATTTGAGGAATTCGCCCCGGGCGGCGTCGATCCCGCGGGTGCTGGGGCTCCGCGCGCACGAGATCCTGGCGGCCGCGACGAACCGCGCGATCCAGGATCCTAGATCGGCGAGTGAAATATCCGATCAGGAGTGGGCGAGCTTTCTGGACGACGCTCTGCGCGACGACCAGCAGCGGCGCTCAAGGGATTTCGACCGACGCCGCCCGCAACTGGCTTTCCTCGCCCGAATCCAGCGGACGTTTCTCAATGACGTATTGCTGGCGCACGCGGCGCGCTGGCGTCGCGGGAAATTCGAGCCAATGGCTTGCGAGCGCCGCTTTGATCGCCGCCAATCCGATGCGCTAGATGCTTTGGAGTTGAAAACGGCCGCGGGCGAGATCGTACGATTGCACGGTTTCATTGATCGCATCGATCGCGGCCGGGTGGGCGGGCGAAACCGCCTGCTCGTTTACGACTACAAATCCTCGGCCAAGACCTTCGGAGAAGGCTATCTCACCCAGGATCGCCTGCAACTGATGATCTATCTGTCGGCGGTTCGACAAGCGTTCGGCGACGAGGGAGACGCATGTTGCGCCGGCGTTCTCGTCGCCCCGCTGCATCCGACGCCGAAGGCCGCGGATGCGAAGGCGGCCGTGAACTGGACCGGGGAAATCGCGCGGATGCATATGTATCGACCACGCGGCTTGTTCGACATGGACGCGGCGAAAATGCTCGATCGCGAATTGGGGCGGGAGAATTCGCCGGTCGCGGCAATGCAGCTAAAAAAGGACGGCGCTTTCAATCCTAACACTTCGCGTGACGTCGTCAGCGCGGCGGATCTGACCGAACGAATGCGCTTGGCGGAGGCGACCGTGCTCCAGGCGGCGGCGGGCGTTATCAGCGGCGAAATCGGCGTCGCGCCCCTGGTGGAGAAAAAAATCCTGGCGTGTCATACCTGCGAGTACGCCGGATTGTGCCGTTTCGACCCGATCTTTAACAAACCGCGCTTGGCCGAGGCGACGTTGCCGGTGTTAAACAAAAAACAGCGCGCGGCGACCGGGGAGGACGAATGAATCTGACCGAACGACAGCGACAGGCGGTCGAGCATCGCGGCGCCAATCTGCTCGTGTCGGCCTCGGCGGGCTCGGGCAAGACCGAGGTCCTGGCGCGGCGATGCGTTTCGTTGATCGCGGATCCGGAGCGTCCGCTCGACGTGGATCGATTGCTGGTCGTCACGTTCACGCGCGCCGCCGCCGCCGAGTTGCGGGCGCGCATCGGCCGGATGCTGCGCGAGCAAGCGGGGCGCAGCGCCGATGATCGGCGTCTGCGGCGTCATTTGCGACGACAGGAAGCGTTGATCGAGACGGCCGAGATCGGCACGATCGACGCCTGGTGCGCGCGTTTGGCGCGCGAGCACTTCGACCGCCTGACGCCCGCTGTCGATCCGGCGTTCAGCGTGTTGGGCGCCGAGGAGGCGACGATACTGCGCGGCGACGTTCTCGACGAATTGTTCGAGTGGATTTATCAGGCCGACGACGAAATGGCCGCCTTGGGGCGGCGGTGGATTCGTCGACACGCCGAACCCAGCGACGATTTTCTCCGCAAGATGGTGCGGTCGTTGAATCGATACCGCGAGCACCTCGTCAATCCCGAAACGTGGCTGGCGCGACAACTCGAATTGTGTAGCGGCCACGACGAAACCTCGAGACGGCGCGCCGCCGGCGTCTTGGCCGAGGCTCTGAACGACGAATGCACCTTTCAGAGCGACCAGATCATGGATTTGATCGCCGAGCTGGAGTCGTCGAAAGTACGCGATCAACTGACCTCGTATAGCGAAAATCTAACCGACTGGACCGTCGTGGAGGCGAAGGCCAAGAACGTGGCGGCCGCGGTCGGCAAGATCGCCGCGTATCGTTTCCCAAGAAAGCCGCGCGAGATCAGCGCGCGCGACACAGCCCTGCGCGAGGAGATAAAAAAACGCTGGTTCGAAAAGCGCCTGAAGCAACGCTGGGATCCGTCGCGAATTGAGTCGATCCTGCTGCGTGCCGGCGAAACCGCCGTCTTGACGACCACGCTGCAACTGCTGGAGCGGCGTTATCACGATCTGCTTTCGGCGAGGAAAAGGAGCCGCGGCGCGTATGAATTCGGCGACGTGTTACGCATGGCGTTGGATCTGCTGGGCGCCTCGGGGGACGATCAGCAGCGCGAACCGACGCCGATCGCGTCGGCTTTGCAGCGCCGTTATGAGCATATTCTGGTTGACGAATATCAAGACACGTCGCCGGTGCAGGTCGAGTTGTTGCGGTTGGCGACGCGCGCCGCGCCGGGCGCCGGCAATCGTTTCATGGTCGGCGACGTTAAGCAAAGCATCTACGGTTTTCGCGAGGCGGCGCCGCGCTTGTTGTCGGGCTTGATGAAAGCCTACAAGGAGAAGCGTGAAGAAGGGCGAGTGCTGTTTCTGCCCGATAACTTTCGCAGCCATGCGCGACTGGTGGAGGGATTGAATCGCATTTTCGCCGGCTTGTTCAACGTGGAGTTCGGCGGGGCGCGTTACGAGGGTGAAGAGCGTTTGATCGCCCGCCGCGCGGAGATCGAGAATCCGTCGTTGGACGCCGAGCCGCGCATAGAAATGCATTTGGTGTCCGCCGGCGCGGATCGCGAGCAAACCGCTAGCGAAACGCCCCAGGTCGATGAAATTCCGCTCGAACGGATAGAGCGCGAAGCCTGCGTCGCCGCTCAACGAATACACGAATTGTTCGAGACCAAAACGCGGATCCCGGAACTGACCGAGGCCGGCGTTGTGCGAACGCGGCCAATCCGCTGGTCGGATATCGTCATTCTATTGCGGTCGGCGAAGGTCGCCGCTTCGCGCTTGGCGGTCGTTCTGCGCGCGGCGGGTATACCGTGCGTCGCCGCGGGTCGCGAGTCCATTCTGGACAGCCTGGAAGTACGGGACGTTCTCACGGCCATGTCCCTGACGGTTAATCGGCGCCAGGATATTCCGCTGGCCGCGTATTTGCGCGGCCCGATGGTCGGGCTGTCGGCGGGGCAGTTGCTGAGCATTCGCAAGCATACGCCCGACGGCGCTTTCTACCAAGCCGTGCAAGATTATCGGGGCGACCCGACGCTTGCGGCCGAGATCGAGCAAGCCATGGCCCGGCTCGAAAGTTGGTCGGTCGCCGCGCGCACCGAGACCTTGCCGGTTCTCCTGCGTCGCATCATTCGCGAAACGTCGCTCGAATTTTTCGCGCGGGCGCTGCCCGGCGGCGAGCATCGCGCCGCCATGCTGCAAGCTCTGGTGACCATGGCGACAGACTTCGCGCGACGCGGACAGAACGGCTTGGCGGAGTTCGTCGATCGCCTCGACGAGTTGGACGAGCGGGATATCACGCCCGAAACGTCCGCCGCCGTCGGCGATGATGCCGTGCGGATCATGACGATCCACGCCGCGAAGGGTTTGGAGTTTCCCGTCGTGTTTCTCCTGGGCGCCGGGACGGAGTTTTCTCGACGACCGCGCCGCGATTCGCTCGAATGCGACGAGCACGGGGGTATCGGTCTCGAATTCTTTGATTACCCGGCTCGGACGCGTCTGGCGAGAGCGGCGTTCGACGTGAATCGGCGAAAGGCCGTGCAACGCGAGTTGGAAGAGGAACTGCGCCTGTTGTACGTAGCCGCCACACGCGCCCGGGAGAAGCTGTTCGTCGTCGGCCACTTGTCGGAAAACGCCTGGCTCGAATTGCGCGCCCGCTACGCCGACGGCGGCGGGCATATCCCGCTGATATCTCGGCTCGGCGCCGCATGCATGCTGGAATGGCTGATGCAGGGGACGGCGTGCGGGAAGTTGGAGGCCGCCGCAGGCGAAAATCCGCCCGCGGTTCGCGTGGATCTGCATCGAGCTGACGAACTGACGACGCCTAAGCCGACGCAGCGCCCCAAAAGCCCGACGCCGACCCGGGACGCGCTGACGGAGGCCGAGCGTGCCTGGATCGAGCACGGTAAGCGGGCGATTCAAGCCGAACCGGACCTGAAGCTGGCGCGACAGCCGGCGGTCCTCTCGGTCAGCGACGTGAAACAACTGACCTCGCGGGATCAGGGCGAGGAAACGCCGTGGGCGCTGGAATATTCGCCGACGTTACTGCCGCCCGCGCTGGGCGACGTCGCGACGACCGATGGTCGAACCGTCGGCGATGCTTACCATCGCTTCATGCAGTTGGCGGATTTACGGCGCATCGCTTCCGAAGACCATGTTCGCCGGCAAATGTCGGAATTAAAAACCGGCGGACGGATGACGGACGCGGAGACGGCGCTGATCGAGCCGGGGGATATCGCTTGGTTTGCCGAAACCGAGCTGGGCCGGTTGTTGATCGACGGCGCCGACAGTTGTCTTCGCGAGGCGCCGTTCGTACACGCTTACCCGGTCGGCGACGGCGGCGAAAGCATGATCCTGCGCGGCGTGATCGACTGCCTGCTCGATGCCGGCGACGAATTTATAGTGCTTGATTACAAAACCGATCGTCCGAGCGGCGAACGGGGTTGGCGACGCCGACTCGCAGGCTACAGCCTGCAACTGCAGCTCTACGCCAACGCGGCCGCGGAGGTGTTCGGCCGCCCGGTACGCGCGGCGGAGTTGGTGTTTCTACGGGAGCACCGGATCGAATCTGTCGATATCCGACCGCCAACATTGGCGCTAATCATGGCGCGCCTGCGGGAGTCGACCAGCGTATCCTGATCCAGTGCGGCGTCCATACCTCGTAACACGCCGCCGCCCTGGCGATAGCAACTTATGGCCGGGCGAAAGATAAGGAAGCTCCCTCCAGTCGCTATGAGGAGATCAAACCGGCGGGATCCCGGCGAAATGGACGGTTTTCGCTCGAATGCCGACAGCCGGCCCTTATGCGCACATCCAGCGACGCCTCGGGATGGATGTTCTCGCCGACGTCGCGTCCTCCCGGCAGCAGCTCGACAGCCGTATCGCTGCCGAGCAGGCAAGACCACCGATTGATTTCCGCTTAGAATGATGCCGACCTCGGGACAACCAAGGATTGAATGCGGATTCGAGACGGCGCGGCTTCCGCGCGGGAGCAAGCAGTAATGTTGACAAAAGCGACGGTCGTCGGGACGGGGGCCATGGGTACGATATTGGCGCAAATTCTCGCGGGCAACAACGTGCATGTGGCGTGGTTGGGGCGGCGCGCCGAGCAGGTCGACAGCCTGATCTCCTTGCGTGAAAACCGGCGGTATCTGCCGGGCATCTTGCTTTCCGAAAACATCGTCCCCACGCTCGACGTCGCCAAGGCGTTAGCTAACACCGAACTGGTCATCTCCGCGACGCCCTGTCAGCACCTCCGGGCTGTCTGGGAGAGCATCGGGAGTTGCGTTCGCGCCGGGGCGCCGATCTGCAGCGTGACCAAGGGCGTCGAGACTCGTACGCTAAGTCGACCTTCTCAAATTATTGATGCGCACGTGGGCGACAACGCCGTCGCCGTCCTTTCGGGGCCGAACATCGCTCCGGAAATCGCACGTTGCTTGCCGGCGACCGCGGTCGTGGCGTGCGCCGACGGCGGGACGGCTCGCCTGGTGCAAAAGGTTCTAACCACATCCGCCTTCCGGGTATATACGAATCCCGACGTATTGGGCGTCGAATTGGCCGGCGCGTTGAAAAACGTAATCGCGCTAGCCGCCGGCATTCTCGACGGATTACGCGCCGGCGACAACGCCAAGGCGGCGTTGCTGACGCGCGGGCTGGTTGAAATCACGCGCCTCGGAGTGATGCTCGGAGCGCGCCAGGAAACGTTCGTCGGTTTGGCGGGGGTCGGCGATCTGGTCACGACCTGCGTATCGCCGCTGGGACGCAACCGGTCAGCGGGCGAGCGCATCGGCCGCGGCGTCGACGTCAAGCAAGTGCTTGAGGAAGGCCCATCGGTTGTGGAGGGTATCCCAACGACCAAGGCGGTGCTCTCGCTCGCGGCCAGGCGCCAAGTTGAAATGCCGATCACTCAAGCCGTCTTCGAAGTGCTTTTTGAAAACAAACCGCCTTTGGAAGCAATCACGGAATTGATGAACCGACCTCCAAAAGCGGAAGAACCGCTTTAATGATTGACTCTGGTTCGGCCAGAAGTTATTATTGTGCTGACACGGGTGCAGTGCGCTGTGGGAGCGCGTTCAATCTGACCGTGCGACATTCAATTTTGGCGATTAAGTAACTCATCTTTGGCGAAAAAGGAATTCCATACGCGGCTTGGAGGTGATTGAAGCACTAGCCTGGTTGATGGAGCCTTAAATGACCGCCAATCTAAGCGAGCCGACTCTGGAGAAAGTGCATCGGGATTTCCTGGCGTATCAGCGCCAAGAAATGTTGGGAACGCTCTCGGGCATCATCGCGCACGAATACAATAACCTGATGACGCCCGTCGTCATGCGAGCCCAGGACGCGCTCGCCAGGGGCGATGTCGGCGCGATGAAAAAAGCATTGGCGGTCACCGAACATCAAACGAATATGGCGCTCGCCTTCACGCGAGAGGTCATCCAAATGGCTCAGGGACAAGAGACGGCCGCTCGGGCGTGTCGGGCGTCCGAGCTTATCGATTCCGCCGTCGCCGCTTCAGTCAGACCGCTTGAGAAAGACGCTATCGAACTGGTGGTTGACGTTCCGGAGGACTTGAAGATCCATGCCCGACCGCGCCTTTTCGTACAAGCTTTACTGAACCTTATCCTCAACGCCCGAAAGTCGATGGAGGGGCGGCGGGGAAAGATGAGCATTACCGCGACCCGCGCGGGCGATCGCGTCGTCTTCGCCGTCAAGGACAGGGGCGTCGGGCTGCCGCGCGACGTGCTCGACAACGAACTCACCCCGTTCTTCAACGCCGAACCGAACGGCTGTCAACCGGAGCACAAAACGGCCGGGCTGGGAATGCAGGCTTGCCGCATGATCGCCTGGGATCATGGGGCCACGATCAGCGCGCAAAACAACAACGGCCCCGGCTGCACGTTCTTCATGAACTGGCCCGCGGCGTAAGACCGGTTTTTTCATTACTCGACGCTGCCAGCAGCAACGCTGTCGCGATTTAACCATTCTTCAGTTAGAGTATTTTCGATGAAACACGACGCGCGATTAGCGCGCCGATCTCAGTCAGTCAGAGCCCCGAGCGCCAGCGCGGGTGCGTAACGGCGGACGCCTCGACCGCCAGGGTAACCGGAAACCGTTCGTCGTCGCCCACACAGCCGAGGGCGGATGTGCCGAACGTCCGATCCCTGCGTCGGGCGTTGGATCTCCGAAACATCGGCGGCCGACAGGGACGCCGGCCTCTATGGGAAACGGACCGTGCCGGATCTTTCAATTTACAAGAAGATATTGTTGCTGACCGAAGGTCGCTTGGGCGTATTTACCTCGAAAACCGCCGCGGCTTTGCTGCGTTTTCGCGCGGATGACGTCGTCGGCGTCGTGGATTCGACGCGTGCCGGCCAGACCTTGCGGTCGATCCTGCCCGACGTGCCCGACCGGCCAATATTCTCCAATATAGCGGAATCATTGCCGCACGAACCGGATTCGCTGTTCGTCGGAATCCATCCGGCCGGCGGCGTCTTGCCGGATGCATTTCGCGGACAGGTGACCGCGGCGTTGAACGCCGGTCTGGATGTTGTCAACGGCTTGCATAACCAGTTGTCGCAAGATCCGGAGTTTCAGAAACTGGCCGACCTCGGCGACGCGGGAATCATCGACCTGCGACGTGCGCCGGCCGAAAGAGTCGTCGCGGGCGGTCGCGCTCGGCGGACGCGCTGCCGGCGCGTCTTGACCGTCGGCGTCGACGGCAACGTCGGTAAGATGGTGACCGCCGCGGTCTTGACCGACGCCGCTCGAAAACGCGGACTGGACGCGCGTTTTCTAGCGACCGGGCAAACTGGAATGATGATCTCCGGCAAGGGCGTCTCGATCGACGCGGTCGTCTCGGATTTCGCCGCGGGCGCCGTCGAACAACTCGTACTCGCCGAGGGAGACGGCGACATATGTTTCGTGGAAGGGCAAGGGAGCCTGGGGCATCCTGGTTTTTCAGGCGTTACATTGTCGATTTTACACGGATGTTGTCCGGATGCGATGA
>Ga0180434_10003651_pt1 | contig 19452 bp, 23 predicted proteins | sample SS_ome_7_FD_132453 | JGI IMG/M metagenome (GOLD analysis project Ga0180434, IMG submission 132453) | Hypersaline lake sediment archaeal communities from the Salton Sea, California, USA - SS_1_D_2 metaG | ecosystem: Environmental > Aquatic > Non-marine Saline and Alkaline > Hypersaline >...
CTTTATCACACGAAAACACGTATCAAAACGCGTTGGCGCATCACATGGACACGAAGAATTCACCGAAACCGGGATTGATACCCTCAAACAATATAACAACTTACGATCAACAAACTCCGCCCTATAAAACACCTTCTTTTCACCCTTCACTTTCGATTTCTTAAGATTGTCGTACCAAGTCTCATGCTCCTCTTCACCCTTTTGAACTACAAAAATCGAACCACTACCCTTCACACCCTTCGACGAACGACGATCAACTACATCACGCTTAAACTCACCCAAAGACGTATAACGCCTTACACCATCCCCCGACCCACCCGTTACGGGCTTTAGGTAAAATATTGGCGGCTTTGTCGCACGATACCACGTCTCTACTGAAGGCGCGATTTGAGCTTGCGACGCTATCAAAATCGTGTCCGGGTAGGTCATGCCATGCTTCGCCAAACCAAGACATTGACGAACCTTCGAAATTTCCATCGAAAATGCCTTTGAACCGTTTATCACCTCACAACCATGGTACTCAAGCCATTCCAACACGTGTTCTCCATAGGCAATGGCCGACTCGTGTTTGCGAATGGAAGCCGAGGCAGACAGGCGAGAAAAGTAGAGCATCTCCGTCGAGGGAGCCCGCTTGAGATCCAAGGTCCCGGCCGTCACCAACCACTTGTGAATCTCGGGCGCCCCCTCCTCATCCAAGGCCTTGATCAGGTCCGCCGTTCGCTTTTCATCCTCATACAAAATACAAATGGGACGACAACCGGTTCGTTGGACTGGTTTGTCAACAAGAGCAGGTTCTTTCACTTCTTTTGCTTCGTCCGTCTTTGTGGTATGTGAGGGTGGTGGTGATGGTTGTCTCCTCAGCGTCGATGTTCGGGCCGCCAATTGCTCGGCCAGTGTCTGCTTGAACATTTTTTAAGAGTGGTTTGGGAAAAAATGAAGAGAAAGAAGAACTAATATTTTTATTCCGTGGAACGAAGAGTGTGTAGCTTTTCGTCAACAAGACGAAGAATTTCTGTTTTGGTCTGTAGGGCTTTTCCTTCACAAGACTTCTCAAGGAGTGTGTCAATGGCCGAGTTCCGCGAGGAGGTGAGTGGTTCGACAACCTCTTCCGTCAATGTTTCACGAACCAAGGTGTCGCATGCGAGGCCAAAGGTTGGCGGAAAATCGTTGATGCCCAAGGTGTACATCGTCTTGTGTGTAGAGTTGGTGTGGGATCCCGAAAGAGCAACCGAGTCCGTCTTGTGCCAATGAAAACCAAACCGTTCAGAAGTCCAACCCCCGAAAAAGCAGGTGAGAAGAACGTCTGTGGGAGTAAAAGAGGAAATGTCACCCATGGCAAGAGGCAAATTGTCTTGAAGATTGGATGTCCATGCGATGCGTGAGGAGGGGTGAGGCGGGTCAACATCTTCAATAGAAACATAGCCCCGTGTCATCTTGTCGACAAGATCCAACGTCAGGTGGAGGACGGGGCGAAAACCGTTGGTCATAAGCCGATCAACGAGGGGATGGGTGAAAACGTGAGGCATCATAAAAACCTTGGACTGGATGGTGATGTGGACCATGAGGTAGGATGAGGTTGGCGAAATGGCTGCAAGCCAACGCTCCAAGCGAAGCTTCATCACCTGCTCATGAAAAGTTGGCGGATGTTTCGCCGCCAAGAACGACGTGATGGCCTCTGCCGATCCGCCTTCACAAATCGGTTCTCCAAGACGATAGGTGTAGGCATGGTCTCTATAACACCGATGACCATACATGTTGTTCGCCGACCAGCCACAAAAGACGCCCGTGTACATCCACCGCCATCTTGACTGAGGCATCTTTTTGCATGGGCCCAAGACCTTGTGGTGTTTTTCCACAAAACAACGGTAGGCAAGAGGCTGCCCTACACTGCACGGGTTTTGGGATCCTCCATCGACTTGGCCCGGGTGACCCTTTGTCATCTTGACCATTTCCTCCCTGTACACATCAAAGAGGGAGTGGTCAAAGAGGGTGCGCAGGTGAGCGATGGCCGTGTCCCGTTCATTGTCTTGGGAACGGTGAGCCGCGTAGCCAAGATCCCTCATAAGAGTTGCTTTCTTTTCATCGTTGACCAAACCGGTGAGGGACGGCAAATGATCTCGTTGGGGATGTTGCAATGCTTGGTCAATTTCTGATTGTTCCTTCTCCAATTCCTTAAAGAGGTCAGCATGAAAGGGGAGGGGAGGACCGTCCAACTTGGACATGAGAACCACCATGTACTCGTGAATGACACGCAAAATGGTTGGGTGGCCCACCGCCTTGCCTGTCAAGTAGCCAATCAAATCCTCAGGGGGTGACGACTTGAGGGCCTCAAGGATTTCATCGTGGTGGCCAGAGATGAGCGCCATTCCATTGACATGGGGTGATTTCCCCACCGCAATCCAAGTGCCGTGAAGGGTAGAGAGGTAGGTGTGAATCTTGTCCTCACTCAACAAGTCCGTCTTGTCCATGTAATGAATTTCTGCCAAGAGTTTGTAGAGACCCTCGTGGCGAAAGGCGCTCATGGAAGACCGGACCAAGTCAAATGACAAAGAGAGGGAATGACCAAGGTCATCCATACGCAAACGCATGTCATCCATGGAGCGTCGTGTCTTGAGGCAAAGGTCGTCCAAAATGACATCAAGGCGTTTTCCCTGGTGCAACATCTCCAAGATGCCAAGTTCCAGGGTGTACGTCCGTCGATCCAACATACGCTCAAGGCGGTCAAAGCGGACGTCAAGATGGATTGAAAGGCGGTGGAGGGTGTCAAGCACGGTTTGAAAGCCTTCACGAATCATGTCGGCCAAGGCAGTAAAGGCAGCCACCAATCCTTCTTCTTTGGATTCTTCCATAAAGGTGGTGAGAAGGGTGAGACCGACAGAGACGAGAGAAAGGGTGGATGAAAACTTCAAGAGACTCGACCCGGACTTGGACAGGGCAGACATAGTTTCCAAAGTCGAACAGATGGAGGAGAGTTGAGCGCCAAGATTTGCAGCAAGAGCCATGTTCTCTTGGCCAGAAGATGCAAAAGCAAGTTGCATTGCTTGGAGGGATGAATGAAGTGACCCAAGCGCAGTGACTTTTGCTTGGGGACTCAGCTTGGACTTGACAACCTCATTGACTTGTCCAACATTTTCCTGGAGTTCCTGGGATGTCATGGTCTGTAAATGTGCTTGTGTTGTAAATGTTATTTCAAATGAATGCATAATCTACTTCGTGGGCCATGGCCCATCGCTCAAGAGCCGAGCGAAGGTTGCATCGGGGGAGACCCTTGGCGGGAATTTGCTTGAAATGGCGAAGACAAGCCGAAATGGAATCAAACACCAAGGGTTCCTCGTAACTTGTGTCCCCAACCTTGGTGACTTGGATGGGCTTGGCGTTTGCCGGAATCTTTTTGGTTTTGGATGGCTTGGGTACCTCGTCTAGAATTGGAGCATGAGTCAAAGGATGGACCAAGTGCATCCGCACAGCTGGAGGGTAAACCGCCAAGGAACGAGGGTAGATGCCTGAACGGTAAGGTTCTTGAGGGGCCTGCATGGTTGGAGGAAAAGGAAATGAAAAGAAATTGTGTATTTTAACGCCGATATTTTTTCAAATCTCACACTAGAACTTAGCCCGAAAAGAATGAAAGGGGAAATCTTCGATTCCGGTCTCATTTAATATGAGCCGCACTCTGAGATCTGAAATGTAGATTCTCATCTTGACACGGAACGAGAGCGTTTTGCCTTTTTGGTCTTTGTCGTTCTTTTGGGAACAGACCTTGACTTGCCTCGACGTGACCTTGACTTGCCTCGACGTGACCTTGACTTGCCTCGACGTGACCGTGAGCGCTTCGAATAACGGAGAGGACGTTTGGTCAGACGTTTCGAGCGCCAAGACAGATTGCCTTCAGTATAACCGTGATCACTCTTGGTAATAACCGAAAAAATGTTATATTCCTCCAAGGTTGTTAAGGGTAGTTGCCCTATCGTGTCAATAAGCTCATCATCGTTAGAGCTATAAAGGTATTTAATTCCTATTTTTCCATCGGGTACGGGCTCATCCAGCTCATCCAGCTCATACGAAGATGCTTGTTGAAAAAGAAAATATTCGTGCGGTGTTTCTTTTTTAATGGCAACATATGCACGTCCCATCTGCAAATCACGAACAGGAATTGTATAGGCATCCAAGTAATGAGTCGCCATTTTATTTATTGAAACCAAATTTCTTCTTGAAATCCCGAATCGATTCAGCCTTTGTGGGCTTGTTCCACAAGATCCACTTAGAGAGAGACCCGGCTGTAAGGGGATCATTCCAGTATTCGTTGCGCCTGTGGCGTGCGTCGTACCGGTCACGTCTAGCCTTGTCTTTGTGAAGCGTGTAGTCTGACATGCCTCGTGCACCAAAATGGATCGTCCTGGTTTTGGACGGATCATCCTTACGCTTAAAGATGGCCATCATTTTTTTTTCTGCCCTAGTAGAAGATTTGAAAGCTACAAACCAGCCCCTTCCAGTGTGTCTGGAGGTCGCTCTACTTGAAGAACGTTTGTACGGTCGAGATCTGCGACTTGATGATTTCATTTTATTTTTAATGGGAGATTTCCCGGCCTACCACTTGACCTTGAAAACCTCAGAACTCTTCATGATTTTTTCGAGGGTTGAGGGAGAAAACGATACGTTCAGTTTGTCTTTGTAACTACACCAAAGCAAATTATAGGATTTTGTGCCGGCAGACTGCGTTTTAAATTTCATTAGCTTGACTCGTTCAGGGTGTTCGTTAGGCAAGAAGAGGTAGGACGTGTTCTTTTCAAGCTCAGAAGGAGTTTCCAAGGTTAGGAATTGTCGCGCGGTAAATATGCCAAGAGGCACCGAAACTCGAAAACAATAATTGTGATCAAACAATTCTTCAAGGGTTGAGCCAAACATCATTTGGGCTTCTTCAGGGTTTACCTGAATCCAATGCATACCATCTTCCTTGCCGAGATACCAAAAGGTCTTGGACAGGCCTTGAACATGTTTAGAGAGGTACAAGTAGTGGCAGCCTGCCACAAGTTGATCCGTCTTGCCAATCATCAAAGAACAAGGGATGGAAAAAGGTGTGATGATGGCTTCTGAGGGATAGCTTTCATCATCCGAAGATTCATCTTGCCATTCCTCTTGAGCTAGTCTTTTTTCTAAGGTATCCACACGAGACATGATATTTATTAAAACCAATGAAATAGATTCCTAAATAAAAAAAATCGGCCATTAGATAAGAAAATCGGCCAAGGCCGTAAAGTTGGGGTTTCCATGGCCCGTGTTGGCATCCCATCCGTGGCTTCGTCCTTGGTAGCCAAAGGGGCAACACGTGTACTCCGTGCAATTGTTCCACCCGGGAATGGGCTTGGTGAAGCAATGGTCGCATGTCGCGGCCGCCGCGTAGAGGGCGGGGTTGGCAAACCCCAAGTCGGGCTGGCCATGGACACGGCGAAGAGCATTGAGGCGGGCAATGAGGGCGCCAATGGTGGGGGCGGACGCCGAGGTTCCATCAACGGGCATTTGGGTGCCCTGGGCAACCACAAAAAAGTTGTGCCCATTGGCCGCCAAGTCGGGGTAGCCACGGCCCGAAGCATTGAAGAGGCCAAAGGGCTTGGAAGTCGACGAATCATTCAGGTAGGAAGGTATGGCCTCGTCCTGGTAAAAGGGGCGCCCCGAGACATTGGAAAAGCCGCCACCTGCAGTCCAAAAACATCCACCCGGACCACCTTGGTAACACATGCCTTCGCGTCCTCCGTAGGCACAAGTGGTTGTGCCGTTGCAAAGCGGAGGCTTGGAGTGTGGGTCTTGGTCAGTCCATTCAGTGACATTGTAGAGGGACGTTGCACCTGCTGACAAGACGTAAGGAGACGCGCCGGGAAAGACGGCATTCAAGGCCGACGACGAAGAACAACCCTCATTGGTGCGGCCAGGTGCACCCGCATCTCCCGAAGAGACTACGACGGTGACGCCACGCAGGGCGAGCACCATCAGGCGGTCATTGGCGTGGCGGACATAGGCATGGGAGTCATTGGTGCCCACAATCGCGCCCTGGTCATTCTCGGACCACCCATAGGACCAAGTCATGACTGACGGCAAAGTCTCGTGGCCCAACATGTTTTCCACCGATTCCAAGATCCAAGAAGGCGATGACCAATACCACATTTGAACCGACGGTGCAACACCCGCTACATAGTCCATGTCCAGTGACGCTTCAATGTCAGCCGAGTTGTTGGAGAGGTTGCCGACTGTGTGGTTGACAGTTGGGGCATGCACGGGGAGACCTGTAGCATTGGCAAAGTCCTTGAGGTCAGACACCAGGAAGGAACCACTGTCTTGGAACTCCGTGGGGCCGACACCTATGGGCTCGTGAAGAGAGTAGTTGACCGAGTAAAGATTCCACAGGGTCTGTGGGACCACGTAGTAGGGTTGTGAGTTTGATTGCTTGGCGTTGAACTTTGCAAGCGTCAAGTTGGCTTGAGGGGAGTCAAACCCGTACACGTGGTACGCGTCGGGAAGAGATGACAAGTAGGCGTCACGTTGGTTGTCGTCAAGGGACAGGCACGACAGGGACCAGCACTCAAAGGTTTCACACCCACAAAGAATGCCGTGAGACACACCGTCTTCCATCCAGTCAATCAAATCATTCGGGGGAATAAAGGGCGCAAACAAAAGCGAGGCGTTTTCCTTGTTGAGCCACTTGCCGTAGTGAGCCGAGTCCAAAGAGGAAATGGCTTGCAAAAGCCGGTCCCCAAACTCTCGGTTGCGCAAGGGGAGAGAGACGCGAAAGGTGGAGAGAGGAGAGGTGCAAGAATCACCACTTGTGCTATCACCGCAATAAAACTTGGTGGTGAAGGAAGTTGCGGTGCTAAAGGAAAAGGCAGTCCCAAGACCGCCACAAATCCCAAGAACAAGAATGAGAGTTTTGAGGATGGAAGGCATGGGGAGAAGGAAAAGACAATGTGAGAATCATTGGACTGTATACAATTGTTTGGGGTAAAAAAAATTATAAAGTTGTTATTTACAGTGACGTGAGAATGCCCCTGTGAACCCCAATGACGACTGACAAGTCCGGGTGAATGGCCATCACACACTCTTCTCCCCGCACGTCAAAGGTGACGCGATGAACATTCCTACAAGTTTCACTTTCAATAGAGGTACTTTTGTTTTTGAGTGACCACGCCGAGCCGCCCTTGAGCACTGTCCAGGTCTCACCCCCTTGGCATTCTAAAATCAAGTCTCGTTTGTCATCACCTTTGACCTTGTAGCGTTGGACCATTGACCAATTTAATTGATTGTAAACTATTGGGAATCTCACATTTTAAATGGGTGAAAAATTTGATAAACATGTCAAGTTCTTGGCTGACTTGGATGGTGTTGATGTCGAGTGAGTCAAGGCTGGCTTGTCCCAAGAGTTTGATGTCGACCAGATTGGCAACCATAAACAAATCCCTGTCAAGCTGTGTGGAACGCACGAGTGTTTTATTGACGAAAAAATTGCCAAACTTGTTGTCAAGATTAATTCTTACTTTGATGACCCCCTCACCATCACGTCTTGCCAGCACGATTTTGACGGGTTTGGAATGATTGGTTTTGACACCTACGGGTTTGGTCTTTGGCTGAACTTTATTGGTCCACCCGTACCACTAGCATCCATGCGCCAAACACCCCTATCTAGTAATTCCTTCCCACCAAATGAAGGATTTAGACGTTCCCAGCCAATGCCTTCTCAGGTGCCCCCCTCTTCACCACTATCGCCGTCACCACCGCCTTCCTCCACCGTGACCCATTCCATCTTTGTGTCACTTCCCTCCTACCGAGACTCTGAAACGTCTGGCACCATCTATTCCCTCCTACAAAATGCGGCAGCACCGCAACGTGTTTTCATAGGCCTCTGTCAGCAAAATGCCAAGGAAGATGGGGACGCCATTCAAGGCTACAACGAATTGTGCAACCTCTACGGGAAAGACATGCGTTACATGGACAATATTCGTGTCATTCGATGGCGCCACGACGAGGCAGAAGGCCCTTGTAAAGCACGGTCGGCCATTGAGGTGCATCTCTACAAGGGCGAAGACTATGTCCTTCAGCTTGACGCCCACACCCGATGTGAACCTCGGTGGGACGAAGTTCTCATCGAAGAATGGACCAAGGCTGTAGGCCAAGCCGGCCATGCCTCCATTTGCTTGACAGGCTATCCTCCATCCTACCGACGTTACCCCGGCTCTGCCAATGCCTCCCTCGAACCCGTCTTGCCAACCTTTATGTCTCCCACCTCCTTTGACCCTTCATCCGAGTTGCCCGTCTTTGGCTCGCGGATGTGTGCCATGAAACCTCGGCAACAAGGAATAAAAAAGGGTCAAAGGAAGAACAATCATAACCCCCCTTGATGGACCGGATAGAGAGGGACTTGACGGCTTCATAATTTTCATTCAATTGGGCTTCAGTGGGGAGCTCCCCTTGCCAAGACACCGAGGTGGTCTTGGTGTTTCGTTCTTTGAGAATCGCTGCGAAATCTTGTGTCTTGCGTGGTTTTTTCTTCACACCAATTCTTGCAAAATCCTTGGGTTTCAAGTTTGCCAAGAGGCCGTCCCAGAAGCAAGTCATGCTCCCCAGAAGGATTTACTACAGGTCCCCGACAAAAGATTTGTCACGACTCTATGATATTCTAAGAGTTCTGTCAGAGAAATTCTTCGGATTCCCTGACAGAACTTTTGTAATCATCTCTAGTTTATAAGTGGCTTCAGGTTTTTTGTCCCCGAAACTGAGGCCATCTGAAAAACCGTTTTTCTGATTCCAAACACGGGGGGGCGAGTGCTAAACGGATACAATGTGTCAATTTATTTGATACCTCACCCTATAGCAAGGTTTCTCTATAAATAATTATTCTATATAAATAAAATGATTCTTGTCGTTATTATTCTGCTAATAATCGCAATTATTCTTTCGGGTGTCTTGGTTGGGTGTGCAGCGACCAAGTCAATACCCGCGGAAATTTCATGTAGATCTGGAAAAAGACTGAAGACTGGTGCCGCGCCAAGTACATCTATAGAGTTGTTTTGGGAAGGTCCGACCGATTCAAAAATATGGTATGCTAAAATTCACATGTCTCTCAACATCAATAGTGTCCAATATCCGGCAACCCTAGTCGATTTCGGGTCAACCTACCCCTTGCAGGTCTACATTCCAGCATCCAACCCTCCATGTTCCTCCCCCCAAAAGGTGTGTAATTCGTCAGGTTCTTCATGTGATTACTATTGTCAAGAGACATTGGCAAAAGGGTCTGTCATGAAAATTGGGGGATTGACATCTGTATCTCTTCCTGCAAATATGGTATACAATCATGTCTATTCATCTAATTTTCGTCCAAACACTGGGTTTTCCTACAGAGCTCCTTTTTTGGATATGCTCTATGAGGTTTTTGGGAATGGAAACAAAACGATGGTTTTGAAACCCATGGGAACAACCTATTTGGAGTTTGGATTGCCTTCTCCACCTGCTAAGCCATTGTGTGCCACCAAATTTTACACGGATATCAACAATCACGACGGACGATCCGTCAAGATAACTTCCATCAATGGGGTGGTGTTTAACCCTCCGATTTGGTCGACCGTCGATACGGGTAATTTAAATTTTATGTCCTATGACTCGGGGAACACTGTCTTGGAAGCCGCCATCAAAAAGACGCCTGCCAAAGACATGACAATCATTTTTGAAGGCTATTCGTCTTACCCAAAGACCTGGACGAATGTACTTGCCACGACGGGACACAACTGGCCCATTCCTCCCTACGACAATTATGATCCCTACAGCCATACCGTATTGGCCCTGGGATTTATTGGCTGTATGAATCTTTTTGTGGATGACGACAACCAAGTCCTCTATTGGCAAACTTCTTGACTGGCTTTGGAAGGCTAACGGAAATGAGCTACATAACGGTTCGAGACATTGTGCATGTAGCTGTCTATAAGATTATGGGGTGTCGCCTAGAGGCGAAGCGATCTGGCCGGGCGGCTAACGGCATTTCATATGGAGGTGGACCATATTTTTTTTATTCGGCGGTGGTCTAGTGGGTTGCATTGGGAAGGGAAACAAATGGGCATGTTTCGTAAGGGTTTGTGCCACAAGCTGTTGGAGTACCCACTTGATCAAAAAGCAACTCCCAACAACAATCATTGCTAATAAAATCTCCAGACGATTATTGCCCACCTGATGAAGCATTTGAAGAGCCCCTGCTACAACGGTTCAAACACCACCATTCGCACTCTCACCGGCGTCGTTCTCACCACTCTATCCCCATTGATTTTGGCATTTATTGGGACAGCGGCGGCTTATCACCGAGTTACAAATGGAGGTTTGTCCAGTCAGACATTCCAATCATTTTGAAAGAAATGCACGATTTATTAGACAATGACGCCTAGCTAAAAAAATCCAATCACTCTTTATTTCTCCAATACATGTTATAATTCAATTCTTCAATATATCAAAAAATAAAAACTAGATGTGTGGTGTGAAACTTCAACCTCAAAGGAGTAGCCATTTCACGATTCTACATTTAATAATACTGAGATAGTAATCTTTCAGTGTTTTGCGGTACACATCTGATTACCAATGACACCGAGGTGTTACTTAAAGGCTGCGAATGCTTCATTTAAATTAATTTTTTCAATAGATCCATTTTTTGTTTCCGTGTTTTTCGCGGGTGGTGGACTTTGGCCACAGTGAGGGGCTTGGGCCGATCTGTTGTTTTTGCAGCAGCTGCGTTGTGATTTCCGTAACAAGATGTTAAATTTTTGTATAACAAAATAATCTCTGAAAATGTAGAGCCATGACAACCAATGAAATCGTCACATCTTTTGGCGGTTTCAAATGCAACTGCAGACGAGTAGGTGTAGTTGTTGTGTTTGAGTTTGGGCCAGTGTGTGTGGTCTCGAAGACTGTAAATGTTGATGCCCTTTCCAGAAATCAAACGAACAAACTTCTCGACACGTCTTGATTGGCCAGAAAAAACCAAAAAGGAGGATGTAGAAGTCACCGTCTTCATCTTGTTGACAATTGCGGTTTCATCCGCCATCTGCAAACCCTTGGTCTTACAATGCAGTTCCCAGTCTGGCTCAAGTCTAACATGTACACCACACACGGGTCTATCCACTCCTTCCCACACCCTGTCCGCGTCTTGTTTCACAGACTCGGCAAAAACCACAGCCTTTAACACGCTGTTGTAGAGTGTTTCGTTAAGGCGTTTGGCTTCACGAATCAGGTGCCACGGCTCAAAAAAAGTTAGATTATGTTCATGTTTAGGCTTGGAGAAGATGTTTGCCGGGAAACTTGGAAGATTGTTTTGCCACCCATTAATGTCCAAGATTACGCCAATCGGAATACACCCTTGACCATACAAGGGATTTTTATAGAGTTTTTCGTTTCTAGACAGTCCTTTAGGGGGTGGCCTAGCTTTAGAACGCGGCATCACGTCTGCATTCATCAAAGGCCACAAAACTCCCGCGTTTTTACACAATGCACAAGTCACCATTCCAGAAAGCGTCATTAGCATGTTCGTCAAACCCATGTTGCACACAAAACATGTAGATATCCACGTCTTGACCTTTGCGTCGTCTATTTTTGACATTTACCTATAAACAATAAATTATATATTTTTTGGCACTCTTTATAAACGATGCGCATCGTGTCGTGGAATGTCAATGGGATCAAATCATGCCAAGAGGCAATTCGTCGCTATCTCATTGACAAAAAACCCGACGTGTTGTGCATCAACGAACTCAAGCTGTCAAGAGGCCCACTGAAACTTGTGGTGGCACACATTATGGGTGGTCAAATTGGCGAGGTGTACGATGGGATATGGAACCCTTGTCTGAAGGGTGCATGGCATGGGACGGCGGTCTTGGCGAAAAAGACGCTGGGAATGAAGGTGTTGGCCTCAAAGCTTGAGATTCGGGCTAAACCGGGGGAGGTGTCTCCGTGGTTGGCCAAGACTTTACTGGAACTTGGACCATCCCACATTCGAGAAGAACGGCGCGAGGTTTCATCGGGTGAAATCGTCAAGGCACACCAGGAAGAGGGACGGCTTTTGGCTGTGAGTTTGACTCCTCCTGTCAATGAAGACTCTAAAATGGACGAATCCAATGAAATCGTCTTGGTGGCCACCTACGTCCCCAACTCGGGTGTCAACTTTAAGGATCCGTTAAAACGCTTGGCCTACCGGGTGCACCACTGGGATGCAGATTTATTTGCTTACCTGCTTGAGCTAGAAAAAACATATGAGGGACGCGTGATTTGGTGTGGGGACTTGAATGTTGTACACCACGAGACGGACGTGTCCTTTTTCAAACGACGGGTGGGTTGCGCGGGCGTCACCCATGACGAACGAGCATCCTTTGACGGGTTTCTGTCAACCACACCCTTTTACGACGCCTGGAGAGACTTGTATCCAGAAGACGTGGCGTACTCGTTTTACAATGCCAAGTACCCCGTGGCGGGGCCTTTGAAAAAGGGGAAACACATGTTGGACGATGGCTGGCGCCTAGATTACTTTATTGTGCACAAAGCCCTCAAGGGACACGTCCAAGATGTGACGATTGACTTGGAAGATGATTCGACCTATGCTACAAAGGTAGGGGGGTGTGGATCCGGTAAATCATCCATGCGTGTTTCGGACCATTTGCCCATGTCTCTTTATCTTGATTTTTGATAAAAACACTTGAAGGTTACCTCTGTGATTTCTACATACTAAATAAAAATTTCACATGGCTGACCCCGATTTTTTTGAAAAGGACACCTTGATTCCAACCCCACTTAACGACGACGCCAACATACCGTCAATGGCCGAAAAACGACACATGGCAGGAGTCCCGCCGTCCCGCATTCCCACTCCAAAAGTAGTTAAAACCTTTTCTCCTTCTCCACAACCACCCCAAATGGAAAAACCCGCGGCACAGGATCAGCATGTACACATGCCAGCTCTCCCGGTTGAGAGAGCAGCCTCAAACGAATTTGAAAACACAGAAAGAGTGCCAGGCACAAATATCTTGGTTCCGAAAGGCTATAACTTTCCGGACGAATCGGCTTCGATTCGGCGTAGGCCTAGAAAAAGAAAATGATTTTCACACCATGTGAATAAATGGCAGAGTCTCGAATTCCTAAACCGGGCCCATTGACAAGAATCAACCCCAGGTCAGCCCAAGATTTGGCGTCAAGCAGGTTGCAAAAACCGTCCGGGTACATTGAAACCATTCCGACTGGCATTCCAAAACCGTCAGGGCCTGTAGCTCTTCCACACCGTCCACCTGGAAGCCGAATTCCACTGACACCAACCTTGAGTAAAGCGCTTGCTCCCTCCTCTGGACAATTGTGGAAAAAATTTAAAGCTATTAAAGCCCACAGTCAAACATTGAAAAGGTCTCCTTCTGCCGAGATTACTACTGTGCGCACGTTTGACATAGATGGACCTTACGTAGATGGACCTTACGTAATTCCACGTAATGACATGGTAAAACCAACAAGTCAAACCATTCCACGCCTCCCAAGGCAACGTGTGGAAAACTAGAGATGATAACGCAAGAATGTGTTATCTGCGACAAGGTCTAAAATCTATTCTATAAAATAAAAATGTCTCGTTTGCATCCAGCCAAGACAAAAGCAGCCGAACCGGAGTTGGACAAACCCATTGTCCATGTCCATGACGGATACAGGTGGCTGATCACTCCTTACAAGGGTTTGAACAAGTACCGTGTGAGTAAGCAAGTGAAAAAGGCAAAAGACTTACCACCAGGCACAGGTGGCTACCTCTACCAAGAGGACATGGTCAAGGATGCATTGAACACGTTGTTTGGTAAAGACCCTATGGCGTCCAGCGCATCTTCAAGTTGGAAAACGCTCAAGTCCAAACAAAAGCCACGTCAAGTGAAAGGAAAAAGGTCAAAGAGTGTCTCGAGGAGAAAAAAGTCAAAGCGTGTCTCGAGGAGAAAAAAGTCAAAGAGTGTCTCGAGGAGAAAACATTCGTCTCGTGGCAAAAAGGTGTGAAAAGAACAATCACTGGTGGCAAGGACTACGAAAACGTTGTGCGGCGGTTAACGCGCGGATCGGCATTGAAAATTTTCTAATCAAGCTGCTGACCACACACCTCACACATTTCAATTCTCTCCCACTCATCATGGCGACCACTACCATTGCAAGCACTTTGTCTACCAAGCCATCTACCAAGCCCCTTCCTCCTTCCCCTTGGAACCTTGTTGTTGAGGCCAAGCAGCGCGAGGCTGCGGCTCACAAGGCCGCCGAACGTGCCCTCTACATGGCTTGGGTGACAGAGGCATACGCGATTCGTACAACGTTGAATGACGGCAAGGACAAGCACCGCCAGGTGATGATGTTCAAGATGGACGACGAGAAGCGTGAGCGCGTTTTGACGTTTCAGCTGGGTGAGGTGATGAATGGCGAGGACGGTGAAAAGAAGATTTCCGTCTCTTTCCAGGGTGTCATCGGTCGACTGGAGGGTACCCAGCGTCACATGTCGAAGAACCAGCGGGCTTTTAACCGGCTGATTGCCCTCCGCCGTTTGCGTGACTCACCACGCTCCTTCTCCATTGACATTCCCGAGGTGTGGAACGCATCGGCCTATGACCTTGTCCGGGAGCGCATTCGCAAGGGCATTTTTGAGGGTCTTGTGTGAATTTTTCCTAAAGAGTTGAGATTTCAAAACAAAAAATGCGACTCTTTCTAATCCCTTGATTTAAATAAAAAAGCTTATGGGATTTCTGTCTTCTTGGCCCCTATCCCTCAAGGTGGGGATTCTGTTGGTCTTGATTCTTTTGCTCGTGGCGTTTATTGTCAAGGTGGCCACCCGACCCTCGGTGGGGTACTCGGGTCGATCTCAAAAGGATTCAGTTCAACTCTTTATTCAGAAATCCGCACAGCGCTACCAAAAATCACTACAAGACGCCCACTACGTTCACGCCTTTAATGACATTAACCAGGCCATTGCCTACTTGAACTCGGCCCGGGCCATTGCTTCCACTGACGAAGAAATTCAGGCCTGGACGAATGTCCACCCCAAGGAGTGGCGTGACACCCTTGATGCTCAGCAAGCCTCGATCATTCAAAAGATGCAGGCCCAATGCCCCAACCCCTTCACAGAGTCTGCCGCCAATCTCCATGCAGGGTGGTCAGCATGACAAAAAAAAATTAACTAATCAATAAACATGGGTAACAAGGTTCACAAGATGCCACCTGTGCATGTCGAACCCGATCGTCCTGATGCTCCCCTCCTTGAAGTGAAAAACGAAACGCCGCAAGGCTTTCAAACATGGGTCGGGGTGGCTGGTGTACAGGGTCGACGTGCCACCATGGAAGATGCAACCATTGTCAGTCAAAAAGATGGTTTGATATTCTTGGGCGTGTTTGACGGACACGGAGGATCCGATACGTCCAACACGCTTGCCGCCACCTTTCCGTCCATGGTGTTGTCTGGCTATCCGTCCTCCAAACCCTTTGCGAAACGAAAAGATTACTTAATCACCAAAACCAAAGAAATGGACCAAACCCTTTTCCACTTTGAAGACGGGTCAACAGCCGTCTTTGGCATCTTGTCTTTGACTGACAAATGGTTGGACGTTGGCAACCTGGGAGACTCCCGCCTTGTAGTCATCTACAAGGATGGAACCATCAAAACAACAGAGGACCACAAACCTGAGGACATTGCAGAGATGAAGCGCATTTCGCGGGCGGGAGGATTTGTTTCGTGTCACCCCATTCCCCCTAAACACCAAGGAGGGCCGCCAGCAAGAATGTGTCGTGTCAATGGAAACTTGGCCACCTCCCGTGCATTTGGCGACTTTCACATGGGCCTCAAGCCAGAGTTGCCCGGTGAGGACTCTTTAAAGTATGCCGTTTCGGATGTTCCTGAGGTCTACGAGCGCTCCTTGACAAATGCAAACTTTATTGTGCTTGCCTGTGATGGCCTTTGGGACGTCATGGTGAATGAGGAAGTCGCCCAGTTTCTGTCTGCCAACAAGGATCAATCTCCTTTTGATTTGGCTTCTGCCTTGGTGACCAAGGCTTACGACCTGGGGTCGACAGACAACATTTCAGTCATTGTGGTTGACGTGTCCAAGGGTCCTTTTTCCATGGCGCCACCTGCTAAAGGGAAACCCCGACCAACCAAAGGCCAACCCCGACCAATTAAAGGAAGACACCGGTCTCGTTCAATTGAGGCCAAGGTGTAAATACACTTTTATTTCCTCGACCCTGCCGGGCATTTATTATAAAGTATAAATCGTATTACATTCAATTTGAAAAATGGTGTGCGTCGGGGACTTTCGCAAGGCACATGGAGATGGATTCTTGGTGTCGTTCCGCAAAAAAATGACACTTGAAGACATTCATCGCCGTATTCTTTATCAATCATCACCCCAGTCATCAATGGTGTCGTGCCCTCCCATCCTGACTGCGCTGATTGACGGCAAGGCCGAGTTCTTCCACACGGACGCCACCGTTCAACCCCTCACGTCTTTGAAGCCGTCCTTTGACCTAAGCAGTCCCTACACCAAGATTCACCCTCTGCCATCTTCCACCTATCCCGTCAAGGTAAAAACGCTCACCGGACAAACCATTCCTGTCCGTGTTTCGGCAGACACAACAGGAAGCGTCCTCAAGGCTCTCATTCACAGCGCCGAGCACATTCCGCCCGATCAACAACGTCTTATTTTTAACGCGTGTCAAATTGACGACGATACGACTCTGGGATCTTTGGGTGTCGAACCCGACTCCATTATTCGTCTTGTACTCCGCCTTCGTGGCGGCATGTTTCACTTGTCTTCGGGGCGTGACGGGGGCTTTGAACACGCCACGTCTGGTGGAAAGCCAATCTCCTACCCAACCATTCGCCTTTCCTTTGTGCTTGAAGATGGGACAACTTCCACGCTTGACCTAGCCTCGGTTGATGAAAGCTTGTATGAACAAGTATCTCATGTAATGTGTAAAATTCATTGAAAGTGACAAATAAGTTGATTAACCAACAAGAGGTGCAGCGGCTACCGGTGCTTGAGGTGGAGGTGGAATGGCTGGTTGGGGGAGCAGCATTGGTGCTTGAGGTGGAGGTGGAATGGCTGGTTGGGGGAGCACCGGTGCTTGGGGTTCCATAAAGGGTCCACCATAAGGATCACCCACCTCGGCAACAATTCCACCACAGGACTCCTTGATCCACTTCTCAAACGTCCGTGTCGTGTTGATGGTCTTCTTCAAGGTGCCGTCAGCCTTTTTGGGCCACAGGCCAAAGTGACGGAGGCAGGCAGCCATGGACTTGAACTCTAGGGGCGGCAAGAAATGGTTGTCACCCACACGGTGCACTCGCACCTTGCGGCCCTTGATGCGTTGAGGCCGCGCCAAGGGTGGGGCGGGCATCTTTTGCTTCAACATGAAACCCGCCTCGCGGGTGGGGCGCGGATCAACCAGTGGGGCGGGTGGTGCGGGAACCAAAGCGTCATTGTCTTCTTCTTCTTCAGACTCGGAGCAAATGTCCATGGCATCATCATCATCTTCTTCTTCTTCTTCTGGTTGGTAGGGTGGTGGAGCTTGGTGGGGTGGTGGTGGTGGAGCTTGGTGGGGTGGTGGTGGTGCTTGGTAGAGTGGCGGTGGTGGAGCTTGGTGGGGTGGTGGTGGTGGAGCTTGGTGGGGTGGTGGTGGTGCTTGGTAGAGTGGTGGTGGTGGAGCCTGATAAACCGGTACAGCTTGGTTCCACCAAGCTTGAGGGTTGTAGACTTGGTACCAAGCATAAGGGTCAGCAAGGGGTGCGTAGTGGTAGGCCATGCCGAATGACAAAGGAAAATGTGTGTCTTGTAAGTTACTACTGGTCAGGAATCTGCTTTGCAGACAATAGAATGGATTTTGTCCACCGGAATTTCTGTAAAGCGGCCAAGCACATCACCAATGTTTCGGGCGTAAAAAAAGGACGTTTGCAGCTCCCTCTTGGCATCAGACCACCATTGAACTTCATAGGTGTGTTGGGAGAAGCGAGATGTTTTCATGTAATTTTCAAGCTCATCGTAATTGTCAAAGGTGCCCATTAAAAATGTCGCATCGGAACGAGGGTTGTAGGTGTAAACGTGCAAAGACGCAGTGTCCGTTTTGGGGTCACACTCAATTTGAAAATGCGCAATGATTCCATTTTCTTCCTTCATTTGATCTGCCAGGCGCCGTTCAATGACAAAGTCTCGTGCCAAAGCAGCTTTGGGAAACATTTACACGTTTGAAATGTTTAAATCAAAAATGTTTGGATGTATTATGCACCAAGGCGCATGCCAGTCGTTGCCAAGGCTCTGTCCATCTTGGCTTGTTCTTCAGCCGTGTAAAGGCAAAGGTTAAAGGTGTGCGTCGTGCGAAGCATCTCGCGTTGGTCGTCGGTCAGGTTGCCAATGGCCTCGGAGAGGGCGTGAAGAGTCAGGATAGGCAGCTCGTCACCCCAAAAGCCTGCATTGACACCCCAAGCAAATGGAGGGCAGTCCATGACGGTGCAGGTGTTGTTGTCGTTGGAAAGAAACAGGCCAAGGGCCCGAGAGTAGGCTGAGACAAGACGCGTGAACACATGATGTGTTGAATCCTTGTGACGCCAAGTCACATCGCCGCCCTTGTACCAGGCAAAGGACGGAGACACAACCTGGGCCAGGGGACGGCCGCCATAGGTCGTCAGACAGCCATCGCCCGTGTGCTTCAAAGCTTCCCTGGCAGCGGGGGTAAACTCGGTGATTTGTCCCCAAACGTCCGGTGCAAACTTGTAGATGGCACCGGACACGCCCCTGGCGCCAGAGGTTGACCTGGCGTTTCCGGGTGAACAAGGATCCACGACCAAGTGATTGGCCGGAACATTCACAGTGGTGTCAGCTTCAGTGGTTCCAAGCACAGAGGTGCGACGAAGGTGAACAAGAGAAAGGAAAGCTTGGTGGAGCTCATCAAGAGAGTGGTGGGGGACATAACGCTTGGTTTGGGTGGATTGAGAGGCACCCATCGTACGATGGATCAAGGAAAAGGATGAAAGTGATTTATTTGATGGGTGCGTGAAGCCTATCATCGGAAACAATGCTATCGACAATTGACGTTGCACAAGATTTACGATGTCATCATTTTAAACATTGGCCGCTCGCACATCAGAAATTGCCTTTTTTAAATTGTTAATCAACTCTTCACGAAGCGTTTTCAGCATTTCTGTCCGCTTCTCCGATTCGCCGAGTAGGTTGTACTTTTCAACCGCCTCATTCGTCGTAAAAATGCTTAGTGTTGCGATGGTCTTGTCAGTGTTTAACAGTGCAACGTCTAGGGTATACGTTTGTATGCTGGACACTTGGCGGAGGTCAATCCAAGTAACACCCCTGCTGGTCTCAACAATGAGATCATTGCCAGAAAATGAGTAACGGTTCATTCCGACTTTTTTGTGTGAATGCAAAATATACAAAAAAA
>Ga0180434_10003654_pt1 | contig 19441 bp, 29 predicted proteins | sample SS_ome_7_FD_132453 | JGI IMG/M metagenome (GOLD analysis project Ga0180434, IMG submission 132453) | Hypersaline lake sediment archaeal communities from the Salton Sea, California, USA - SS_1_D_2 metaG | ecosystem: Environmental > Aquatic > Non-marine Saline and Alkaline > Hypersaline >...
GATCTCGAAGCGAGCATCGATCGTGAAGCGGATATCATCATCATCGGCGCTGAACTTGCAATCGAGATTCGTGCAATTCCATGATGCATTGTAATATCGCATCTCGCCTTTGCATTTCGGGCAGATGAGCGTTCCATTCTTATCGATATTGACTTCGATCATAACTTCATCCTTTCTCTGAAGCTCTCGATCATCTTCTGCTTCTCGGGGACGGAGGCGAGATCAATGATATCTTGCCAGTTCCTGAAGAAGCCATGATAATCGAGGCCATATCCAACGACGAATTGATCTGTCGTCAGATGAATGCCTGCGTACATTTGAGAGCAGCGACCGGCGATCGCTTGGAGAGCGAATCGATCTCTGCTCTTCGCCTCTTTATTGATAAGAACGCAGAGCGAGATCGAGGCAGGTTCGCATTCATGAATGCGATCGACAATGCTCTTCATTGTCTTGCATGAATCGAGAATCGTATCGATCACGATCACATGCCGGTCTTTGAATTTATCTCGCTCTGGCACGCTGAAGAGCTGGACCGCTTGGCCCTGCTCATCTCCGCAGTACGAAGCGCAAGAGCAAGAGCTGAACTCGCAATGCGTTTTCATCCCTCGCAGGATATCGGCAGCGAAGATCACCGCTCCGTCCATGACGGAAATCATGAGCGGCTTCTGATTCACGAAGTCGCTGCTCAGAGCTTGAGCGAGCTTCTTCGTCAGCTCTGCGATCTTCGTTCTGCTGAGGATGATCTTTCTTTGAATCTTCATCGTTCCTCCTTATCCTCCGACGAGAGTCCTCGCATCATAAGAAGTGACATCGAGGATCCTCGAAAGCTCATCGGCGAAGCGATCTCGATCAACAACGAGCTTGATTCCGCCTTCCTTCCGATTCACGGTTGTGCTGTTATCTCGAAGAGCTTCGAGAACTTCCCTGACCTGATCGGTAATCATGACTCGGCCTCCTCTCTGGCGAGATCGATCTGATCTTCGCCTTCCTGATTGATATATCCGCCGTTCCGCTCGAAAAGAACGTAAAGGCGATCGAGGCGATCGATTCGATCTGCAAGAGCTTTCTGTCTCTGCATCTTCGAGCGCAGCTCAGAATTCACTCTGAGCATCAGCTCTCGCTTGAATTGAAGAAGCAGCTCTTCGAAGCTCTTTGCTCTTCTCTCGCAGCTCCAGCTTTGCGCTTTCGTCCAGAGCTTTCCCTTCCAGAACAGCTTGTCATCGACCTCGAACTTGATCTTGCCGTTCAGGAGCTGGAGAAATTCGAAGAGCGATTGAAGAAGTTCCATTTCATTCCTCCTCTCAGAATTGCAGCTCACCTTGAGCTGTCAGCCAATCCCAGTCATAAGAAGCATGTTTCTTTGTGAGATATGCTTCCCACTCTCGAACCTGCCTGACCGATTCGAGCAGCATGAGCTGGCGCCTTTCGAGCGCATTATCATCGTGCCAGAAATCAGGATTCGATTCTTCATTGCCATATGTTTCAGCGAGCCAGTCGTCAGGATGCACGATGCCTTTCGGCGTTTCGATCCTGCCGAACATGACGCAAGCGAGCCAGCTCGTTGAATCGACGCTCGCCCACGGGAACGCTTCCATGATCTTCTTGCCTGTGCAGGCGAAGCCGTGAACTTTCAGCTCTCGCTTGCGCTCTGCGATCACTCGCCAGACTTTCTTGAGCCAGCTCATTGTCAGCTCCGGTGAAGTTCCGATGCCTGCCATTCCTCCAAGAGCGATATAATCGAATTTCTCGATCATCTCTTCGAGATATTTGATCTCGCTGCCTCGGTGATAAGTCGGAATGACATCGAGGCCTGTCGCCTTCATGATCTCGACATTCTCTTTTGTCGCTTCGGCATCGCCGATCACATCGAGAGCTGCGATCATCGGCGGATTCACCTCGTGAAGGAACTCGATATATTCAGAGATATTGATCGTTGTTCCCTGCTGATAAGCGGTGAAAGCGCCAGAGTCGATGAAGAGCTTGAATTGCTGATTCAGATCGTGCGCCCACTTCATGTTTTTCTTGACATAAGGATAAGCGGCGAGCACCGTCTTCAATAACGATGAAGCGAGACCGCCATCGAATTCATTCACAGCATTATAAATCTCCATGTTCTTCTCCTTCAGTACTGGGAAGAATAACTCTTTGAGCTTGCTGTCATCTTCCCAAGGATACGACTTTGCCAAATCATTCAATCCTCCGTCTCCGGCTCCATAGATTTCCATCATGCCTCCTCGATCGTTCCGATGCTCTGCTCTTCCTGCCATTGCTCGGCGAAGCGTTTGAAGAAGTCGAGCTGCTTCGAGGTGACGGCGATGCATTGCTTGTTATAGTTCTGATTCATTCGATTCAGAGCTTCGAGCGATCTGAGCGCCATCGCTCCGATCTGCGCCAGCTCTGTCTTGAGCTTGCGAACGAGATCGCTCGCATGCTCGACGCTTCTCGCAGCGTAAACGAGATCGATCGCTTCTCTGCATGCCTCGCCGACCTCTTCAGCGATGATCGAGGTCCAGTGAATAGGATCCTGAGGCCAGCCAGGATGCTTCTCTTCAGCAGCAGAGAACGCATCGAGAATATCGATCATCTCGATCTCGAATCGCTCGAAGAGCGCATCGAATTTCAGATCCTCCGGTCGATTGCCAGGAATCATGCTTTCGGTGACGCCTGGCGGTAAATTTGATCCTCTCATCTCATTCCTCCTTATATGAGATCGAGCTGCGGGTTGTCAGCTTTCTCTTCTGCTTCTCGAATCACCTTGCGCTCCATGCGCTTGATCTTCCACATCATTGTCGCCTGATGCGCTTCATTCGTAGGCCAGCGATCTGTCTCGCTCTTCAGCGTGTGCTTGTTCGCTCGAACAAATCTGCTGAAGAGATGATCGACTTCAGCGATATCGATTCGCTCTTCGATCTCGCCTCTCGTTCCTTTCGGAGGATGCCAGAATGTTTCATGCTCAGGATCGAAGTGATTGATGACTCCGCAGAGCGGTCGAGAGCGAGCTGGCAGATTCCACGAATTCGTCGAGCAGACGATCGGAGCAGCGACATCGAAGCGAGCTGCCATTCTCAGGCGATCGATCCAACCTCCGTCAGCTCCGAAGCCGAATTGCTGCTCGAAGATGCTGTCACCGGCTTTCTTCTTCGGCCAGCCGCATGCTCCGAACTTAATCATCGAGAGAACGAAGTCAGGCTGCGCTCTGCTGATCGTGTGCCAGAGATAATTGCTGAATATCTCCCAGCAAAAGATGACGCTGATTCTCGCTCCTTTCACTTCAGCGATATGCGCTCGCTTCTTGAAGCTGCGCTCAGGATGAATTGCGAGCGGACTCTTCGCTTCGATATGATCGTAAGCAGGGAGAAACATCTTGTCATAAAAGCTCACCCAATCGCTTCCATCGATGATATATATCCTCTCCCTGCGTTCCTCCAGCTCAGGATCATCGATCACCGCTCCGGTCGCAATGGCGCAGTCGAATTCTTTCGCAAGCTTCGTGATCGGCTCGATGATCTCTTCAGGTTGATAAGAGATCGGCTGATCGTGCCAGAATGCTTGAATGCCTCCGAAGAATTCCTGCGGAGTCACGAGAAGATCAGGATGATGCGCTTTGAGCTGCTTGCGAATCCAAGCGAGCTTTTCACGCTTCGTGATCTTCTGCTCCGGTATGCAGCTTAGGACTTTCATCAATCACCTCCGATCTCGATCATCGAGAGGAATTCAGCTCTCGCTTCAGGCTTCTCTTTGATCGCACCTCGAAGAGCTGAAGTCACCATCGAGCTGTGCTGCTTCTCGATTCCTCTCGCTGTCATGCAGAGATGCTTCGCTTCGATGACAACTCCGACTCCATTCACGCCAGCAGCATGCAGAGCATCGGCGATCTGCGCTGCCAGGCGCTCCTGAATCTGCAATCTGCGAGCGAAGCATTCGACGAGTCGAGCGATCTTGCTGATGCCGAATATCTCTGTTCCGGGAATATATGCGACATGAACTCGACCGAAGAAAGGAAGGAAGTGATGCTCACAAGTCGAGTAAAATTCGATATTGCGAAGCCAGATCATCTCGTCGAATTCTCGTTCCTCATTCTCTGTCGCATCTTCGATGATCGGATTCTCGAAACGCTTCAGAATCTTCTCAGGATCCTCGTCATATCCTTTGAAAAGATGCTGCCATGATTTCATCATTCTCTCAGGCGTTTCTTTCAGGCCTTCACGATCGATATCTTCGCCGATCGCTGTGAGCAAGAAACGAGCGATCACGCTCGCATCGACGCTCATTGAAGCTTCGAGATCAGGCTGGCCCTCTTCCCTTTTCTCGATGCTGATCTGAATTCTTTTCAATGACATTCTGTCACCTCACTTCATACTGACAGCTTCACAGAGAAGCTTATGCGTTTGAATTGAAAGCCTCCACGGTGAGCCGAGCTTCTTCACGAGCTTCAGCGTCAGCTCGATATTCATCCCGTGAATAGCGTGGAACTCTCTCGGATTGTAATGATTCGGCTGCAAGAAGAAATGCTTGAAGCGACAAATCTCTTGATTCGTCCAGAGAGATGCGATCTTGCGGAACTTCTTCGCATGAGCTTCATCGACGATCACGATCTTCAGCTCATCAGCCGTTCGGATTCCGATCTCAGTCGGAAGCAGCTCCTTCGGCGAAACGGTCGTCCAGTTCGGGACAGCTTCGATCTTCTGATCTCCGTTTGTCTCGACCTGAACTCGATAATGCTCAAGCTGGAGCTGCATAACGATCGGATTGATATTCTGAAGCGCAGGCTCACCGCCCGTGATGACGACATGCCTGTGCTTCTGCTTGCGAATGCGATTCATGATCTGATCTGTGTCGAAGCAATGATAAGCGGTTCGATCAGTATCGCAGAAAGAGCATTCTCGATTGCAGCCTGCGAGCCTGATGAAGCTCGCTGGCGTGCCTGTCCAATATCCCTCACCTTGAATGCTCTCGAAGATTTCAACGATATCGAGCTTTGTTCCGCTCATTCGATCTCTCCTCTCACCCTGAGCATGATCTCGCTGCATTGATCTTTGCCGACAAACACAGCAGCATTCTCGCTCTCCCAAAGCGTCAGCTCTTCGACGACAGCGAAGCGATCTGCGCTTCCATGATCGAAGTGATCTCCGAGAGCTTCATCAATGCGCTCGACCAGGATCGGCGCAAGAATCTCGGCGGTCGGGTGCAGTTCGATATCATTCAGGAACCGATGATCTGGCAGAGCATCATCGATCAGCTTCTTCAGCTCTTTGAAATCGATTCCGATTCCAACTTCATCGAGAGCGCCGACATATCGAATTCCGATCTCGACTTTCCACGTGTGCCCGTGAATGCCAGCGCAAGCTCCGTCATATCCTGGCAGATGATGAGCTGCGCTGAATTTTCTCACGAGTCGATAAAATGCATTGAAGTGTTTCTTCATTTCTTCTCCTCCTTATTGAATAAGCCTCCGCCATAACGCTCATCAGCTCCACGCCGACCGTATTTTTTCTTCTGGCCTTTCGGCTTCGCTTTGGCTTTCGGCTTCACCTTGCTCTTCGCTTTCGCTGGAGATTTGCGGCTCGCTTTTCTCTTCGGAGTCGCTTCCTCATCTCGATCTTCTTGCTTCCCTTCGTCGCTCGGAACACTTTCCTCGTGATTCTGCGATTGATCTTCTTGTCTCTCGCCATTATCACCGTCCTCTTCAGGCGATGCAGGAGAAGCAGGTCGAGAGGAGGAACTCTCTGGCTGTGCCTGCTCCTTGCCTGCATCGCTCATATCAATCTGAAGCTGCTTCGTCAGCTTTTGCTTCAGCTCAGAAACCCTCGCCTTCGTCGCTGCATTTATATTGATCTCGAAGTCGAGATTGAACTTGATGCCTTTCGTTCCTCGATCTCCCTCGACTCCTTCATTGAGAGCATTCTTCGCATCAGCGTAAACATCTTCAATGCTATCAATGAGAGCGATCAGGATCGACTCCGTATTTTTCGGAGAGAGCAGCAAATGAATCTTGTTCTCTTCGAGATAAAGCCTCGCAATTTCACCCAAGATCGTGCCTCCTTATATTAAAACAGATCATCATCATTATCAGGATCGATGCTTGTCGTCGAGAAAGAATTGACAAGTTCCTGATCTCGAATTCTTCGAAGCAGAGCGATCATCTTCGGAGTCTTTCGATACGAGCTGCGATATCTTGTCAGATAATGCGAGCGGATGAATGTCGAGATCACCTCATCGGCTTTCTCTTTGTCATTGCTGCAAGCATTGATGATGATATCTTTCGGCAGCCAATCGAGCGAAGAGATCGTTTCGACGAATGCGAGAGGATTCTTTACGCTGCGAATCATTGTAAGAATTTCATCTGTCTCAGAATCTTCGGCAGTCGTTTCTCTTCTCTGATTCTCGCTCCAGCGATCGAAAGCGAAGTTCTCGCTGTCATAAATCTCTTGAAGAAATTCAACAACAACATCGACGTGAGCTTTATTCACGAGAACTCCGCTCCAATCGGAAGTAAAGGAGCCGACTCGCCCAGCCAGAGCGATTGCAAGGCGGGTGAGCTTCCTCCTTGCATCAGCCGGCTCCAATAACGGTATTTGCGGAGAGTATTTCTCCGCAAGCTTCGTCGCTTCCTGAACGATATGCTTCTTGACTTCATTCGAGATGATCGTTTCAGTTCTGCTCCAGCAGATCGTGAGCAGATTGCGACAAGCTTCCTTTCTGTACTTATGAGGGACAGGATTCGAAGCGATGATCTTCTTGTCGATAAAATCCTGAGCGACTTCACCGCTTGACACAATGATTGCAGCATCAAAGCGCCGAATGTCTTCTGAAGCTCCGATCAGATCGGTGAGCGAAGCGACTCCATGCCCGTATTCATTCATTCGCAGCTTTCCTCTCGGATTCGAAAGCCAGAAATATCGAACACGAGCTGTTGTCCTTCGAGTTCCACCGACTCTTGTCACGATTGCGATCTGCGAAGATCGAAGATCGGTGAGCTGTGCGACAAGCTCAGTCGGCATTCCTTTCACCTCATCGAGGATCACAGCTCCTCGATCATTCTGAGGGATTCTGCCCCAAATCATATAAAAACGATCGCCATACTTTTCAAGGCCTCCGACAAGACCTGCGTACGAAGCTGATTTGCAATCGATTCTCTCGCCTCTCCCGTAATGATCTCTCAAGCGCATCATTGTCTCACTCTTGCCTTGCCCCGAATCGCCGACGACAAGAATCTCTGTCGTGCCTTTATATGCTGCATCTTTCTTGTCCGATTCCCATCGCCAGCAGATCGCCGAATGAAATCCGAGATCGATCAGAAAATGAAGAGCATATCTTCCATATATCTTCGTGACATTATCAGAGAGATCGGAATATATCTCTTCGAGCTTATGCTTGATCGATCGAGGATCGTTCGGCGCTTTCGGCTGAAAGAGCTTCACAGATCGCTTCATCTCCTCGGTGATTTGCACGTCGAGAATATCATCATCCTCAGGATCTGCTAAATTCACCATATAAACCGCTTCGTTATTCTTCGGATTCGAAAAAACCGTTCCCTGCATTGAATAGACTGCATTCGTCTGAATGTCATGACCGTGAAAGAGAACTCTGCGGGTGGCATCGATCTCATCGATGCTTCTCAAGCTGCTGAATGTGCCGGTCACGAGCAAATCTTGAATGCTTGCCTTTTCTTCGATCTCAATTCCCCACACCTTACAATTGCCAGGAATCTCTGCTGCTGATGCGACAACCTGCCTGATCGCTGTCTTCGGAGTATCGATCAGAGAGATCACTTGCTCTTGCATCAGATCGATCTCGATGATCTTGCCAGGCGCTGCATTCACAGAGCAGGAAGCGCATCTTCGATCGAGCGGTCCTCCGCAATTCACTTTAACCTTGCGAGGAACGAGATAAGGACTCGGAGCTTTCGCAATCACATTCGCCTTGAAGCGAACACATTTATTCCAAAACGCCTCTTTTGAAGCTTGGCTGATCGTTGTCTCAATCGCCTTTCCCGACCGCTCTGACCAGCGAGCCATGCGTCTCTCGATAACCTCCATATCAAGAGACAGATTGTCATCAAGCTCTTCGAGCTTGCTCATCAAATCTTGCAGCTCGCCGGTCAGATTAGTCGAGCGATGCGAGGAACGAGCTTCGGCGCTGCTTTCATCGGATCGCTCTGATGAATGCTGCTTGCGCTCGAAATCTCGCTCCTCGACACCGATATCAGGATCCTCGGTCCTGATATAGTTAGGCTTCTCAGAACGGGAGGTCGTCGTCGTCTTCGACTGACGCTTCGCCACCTGCGAATCCTCCGTTCTGATTTTCATCGGCCGGCTGCATCGGCTCTGTGTAGGCTTCCGGATTGCCAGCGACCGCTCTCAGAGCGCCGATCTCATTCGAGATCGCCTCATAAAGCTCTGGCGGACTCCAGCCGAACCATTCGAGTTCAGGCACGTAGAACTTGTTGCCTTTCTGCTCGACGAATTTGCGAGTCATCTTGAAGACATTCGCATAAAGCGCAGCCTTCTTCGCCTGAGCGATCATGATGAGCCGGCGAGCAGCAGCGACTTTCGTCGTGCCGAAGCTGATGATCGAGAGCGAATTGATCGTGAAGTCCTCGATGAGCTGGACGACCTTGCTCTCTTCATCGATATCAGGCTCCTCAGGAAAAGCCACAGTCACGAAATCATAATATTTCGTACAGAGCGGCTTCTCGCCATTCGGCCCGAAAGCGTTCCGATGAAGGCCTGTCTCTTCATCGATGCATTCGGCGCAGAGGCCGAAGACATTGCCTCGAACATTATCGTAAGACCGGCAGAGCATTCCTCCGCCTTCCTCGAAATCCTTCCACGCAATGCGCTTCCGGTTCAGAAGAACGGCGACGAAATACAGCTCTGTGCCGATCACTTCCTGCGATGCGATATTGAAGAACTCGCCGGCCTTGCCGAGCGGAGATTCGCAATTCACCTCGCTGCTGTTCGCCTGAAGAAGCTTGATGAGAGGCAGCGTCATCTCGCCCGGTTCGATATTCACTTCAGGAGCTTCAGGCCTGATATAATCAGGCATACCGACCGGCTTCATGACTTCATGCTTTTCACGCTTCGCCAGAGCTTTCGACTTTGCCTTTGCCTTCGTCTTTGTCTTCGACTTGGCTTTGGCCTTCGCCTTGCTCTTTGCTTTCGTTCCAGCCATTGAAATCATCCTTTCTTTCGTCTGATCTTCACCGTTATATGCTGCTTGACGCTGACGCCTTTCGGCTTATCATCGCCTCGCTCCTTGCAATAACTCTGAAGAGTCTTGTGATGAACTCGGAGCTTGACTTCGCTTGCATCGAGGTCACGTTTGTGCTTCTTCTTGAAGAATGCCTCGAATTCTTCGAAGATTGCTCCGCTTATTCCGATCTGGACAAGGCCAGCTTCGCCTCGCTCTTTCAGCTCTGCGAGAAATGCAGCATCATCGGTGATTGAAGGAGTCACGAATTCTCGCTTATAAGCCGAATGGCCTTCCTTCGTTTTGAATTCAGCGATGCCAGCATCATCCATCAGCGAAAGAGCGAGAGCTTCACGCTCTGCAATCTGAGAACTGATCTCTTTCGCTTTCTTGTCAGCAGCCTCTTTTCGCTGCTGGAGCTTGACTACTTCCTTGACAAGCGTCCGCAGATCATCGAGCTTGCTCTCGTCTGTTTCAAGAGTCTGCTCATCTCGAATGTAGTCGGGTTTCGATTTCATTTGCTTCACCTCCTTCCTTATATCTCAGGGAGAACTTCAGCGATCTTCGACCCGATATCCATAACGTAATCGAGGAGATCGCCTTTCTTCATCAGAGCTGTGATTATCAATTCATCAATCGTATTCTCGCATGCGAGATCGATATAAACCGCTCTGCGCTTCTGGCCAGGACGCCGAATGCGAGCGTTTGTCTGCTTGCGCTCTTCGAGCGAGAAATTCGGAGAGTACCAAACGATATAACGAGTCTTGATGAAAGTCAGGCCATATCCGAATGTCTTCGGCGTGCCGACCAAGAAACGAGCTTCAGGATCCTGCTCGAAGCTTTCGACCGCTTTGTCTCGCTTCTTGCCTGTGATCTTGCCCGTGATGATCTCGATCTTCCCAAACGGAGCGAGAGCTTTCTTGATCTGCTCGATATCATAATGAAAGCGAGCGCCGATGATGACTTTCTCTTGATCTCCAAGCTCGCTGATCGTCTCGATCAAAGGCTCGATCTTCGGCGGAGGTGCAATCGGAATGATCTTCTTCGATTCATCAGTCAAGAATCCGCTCGTGATCTGCTGCAAGCGCAAGCATCGAGTCAGGACATTCGGAGCTGTGACTTCGGTTCCATCGGTGAAGATATGAATCAGCTCTTTCCTCATGCTGTTATAAGCATCTCTGATATCAGAATGATCTTCGAGAGAAACTGTTCTGATCTTCGGAGGCATCGCTTTCGGCAGCTTATCGAGGCATTCATCGAGAGTCGCAATGAGCGAATGCAAGCGAACCTTGCTCATCAGATCATCGAGATTCTTCCAGCTCACGATCTGCTTCGCTTTGAATCCACCCATCACAGCGTAAGTCGCTTTGAATGCGGTGAATGTCGGAATGCCAAGAATCTCTGAGCTGAGGAATTGAAGAGGAGCGAAGAGATCGACATAAGAATTCGTGATCGGCGTTCCGGTCATGAGAATCTTGAAGTCAGCTTTCTCTCCGAGCTTGATTGCTGCTTTCGTGCGCTTCGCTTTAATGTTCTTGATATAGGTGCTCTCGTCGAGAGCGATGATGCTCCATTGATAATCGAGCAGCGTGCTCAGGAGCGAATCATTTCTCAGAGCATCATAATTGATGAGGACAATTCGCTTGTAATTGCGAAGAGCTGAATTCTCTCTCATCTGAGCGATCTTCCAAGCTCTGCTCTTCGTTTGTCCACGAGTCGCATCGAGGACAGCGATCTTCTTAGTTCCAAGATTCTTCTCGATCTCTTTGCGCCATGAATAAGAGAGCGTTTTCGGAACGACGATCAGAGCCGTCTTCGAATTCGTGAGCTTCATGAAGTCGATCACGATTTTCGTTTTTCCGAGTCCCATCTCATAAAAGAGCGCAGCGAAATTCTTGCCGATCTTGATCCTCCGCATCAGAAAGCGCAGAGCTTCGAGCTGATGCGGATAAGGTTTCAATTTATAATCAGCATTATCGACCGAAGCGAGCGGTCGGCTGATCGATTTTCTGCAATTAATAACAGCATTCACATTGCTCTCTCTTGTCTCAATGAATTTGATGAACTTCTTGCTGCGCTCGACCTTGATGCCAGGCCAAAGAATTTCGAAATCCTTCGTCCATTTGATTGTTATATCATTCGGTGGCATCTGCCAGCATCGCCGATATCTGTTCCATTGAGCAGCAGGAGCATTCTGCATGATGATCGTGAGGCGAGGATCATAAGCGAATCTGACCTCGACGTACTTGCCTGCATAATCAATCTTTATTTGCTGTTCCATTGCTCACCTCCTTCAGAGCTTTCCTCGCTGCTTCTTGCTGCTCTCTCTGCTCTTGTTTCATCTTCCGATATTGCTTCGGATAAAGAGCTTTCATCTTTACTCCGCAATGAACGCAGATCACCGCAGGAGCATCAGGAGTCGAGAACTGCTGGCAGCCGGTCGGACAAATATAATAAAGCAGCTTGTATTTCGGGGCAGGAACGGCGAGATTGTCAGGATCGCTCGCTTTGATCTTCTTCGCTTTCTCATCGAAAGCTTTCGTGTGACTCATTCGCTGATCGTGAGCAGCTTGCCAGAGATGAACGCATGCATGCCGAAATGCTTTGAGGATCCTGCGCTCATCATTCAGCCGATAGAGTCTTTCGTTTATAACGATCTTGAAATCTTCGAGCGGATTGCTTGGAGCAATAATGCGGAAGCGAGAACTCGATCGACCTGCTGCGATCTCGATCTCGCATTTTGGAAGCTCATTATTGAGAAGCTTATTGACCGCCTCGAATTCCTCACGAAGAGAGGCAGTCCGTTTCGATTTGTCGGTGCTCACCCGATATCCTCCTCTCTGTTATACAGCCAGCTCAGGCTCGCTTCAAAATCGCCTGGCGCTCCGAAGCTGATGAAAGCAGAACAACGAACCGAAAGGAGTATTCCGGTAGGTGTGGAGCGCCAGGCTTCACGAAGCGATCTTGAGCATCGATCATGATATAATATTTTCTGATTCGGCGTCAACTCTTTTCTGATCTGCCTCATCAGCATCAGGAGATCAATCCTGATGGACGCTCTCCGAAGAGAGCGTTTCGGCCTCACTTCCACGGTTTATGTGGATAATCCTTTCCCATTCCTCCGTTCTTATCGAGGAACTTGCGCTTGCGAGAATATCTCGAATTCTTCGAGGCGTCTTTCTGCGAGAGCTTCTTCTGCTGCCTCTTCTGCTCAAGCGTCAATCTCTTCTTGCGAGCCATCACTCACCCTCCTTGCTGATGCTTATATCATTGATATCTTCGGAACCGAACCGATCGACGCTGCGAGAGCATCGAGGACATTCTGAAGCGAGATGAAAATCGCTCAGATTCCATTCCACGAGATATCCGAATTCTCTCATGCCTCGCTTGATCGGAACTTTGATCTGATCGGGACGAGTCTTCCAGAGCTTCACCGCTCCATTCACTCGCCACCGCTGGCAAGTTCCGTCAGCATTCTTCAGCGAATAATGATGAAGCTCGTCGCCGATCTTCAGATTCTTCGCTTGCTCGAATGTTATCATCTCATTCCTCCTCGATTAAGATTGCATCTGCGCCGAAGCGATCTCCGATGCGATAATGAATCACCCTTGCGCTGGCACAGCCGCTCAATCCTCGACCGCTCGAATGAATCTTCGCATCTGCTGGCGCCAGCTCGCTCGCCTCTCTGAGGCCAAGCTGCTTCTGAATTCGTGACCGCTTTCCTGACGGTATGAACTTCCGCTCGAATCGCTGTTCCTCTTCATCTGCGAGAAGCCAGCTCCATGATCTTCTGCCATAGAACTCAGCTCCTTCGACCAGGCGAGCCTTGACTCGCCGATTGCCTTGATACAGACCGACGAATGTGCTCATGCCTCGCTGTTCGATGATGCGAGCTTTCTCTTCATATAGATTTGCATTGATATCGCTCGCCCATTGAGACAGAAAGCCATCAGTATCGCATCGCTCGAAGCTCTCTCTGCTGCGCTTCCTGCATGCAGCAGCTTCAGCTTTCAAGTGAGCGATCTCTTCTCGATCTGCTTTGCTGATTCTCTTATTCATGACACCTCCTCTCGATTCTGCCTGCCTTCATCAGATCATCGGAAGCACCCGATGATGACCGGAGCGATCGCTCGCCCCGGTTTCGGCTTGATCGCTTACTTCTTGGCTTCAGCAGCCTTCAGATAAGAGATCATCAGCTCGGCGACCGCTTTGCCGAAGCTGATCCTGCCACCGCTGAAAGTCTTCACACGGTGTTCGAGGTCCTTGCGAACCTCGCCGATGAGCTGCTTCGCCGAAGCCTTCGAGAGATCGAGATCGGCAGGGAAGTGAACCGGCGCAGCGCCTTCCTTGCTCTTCCGGCCTCTGCTGATGCCGTTCTTCTTCATGCTCTTCGCCTTCGCCTTCGCCTTCGTGACTTTCTTCGCCGCAGCTTTCTTCTGTGTCTTTGCCATGTCGAGTCCTCCTTTTTCTGAGAAATCATATCTGAATAGATTTCTCGTTTCGGTTTGTTCAATCGTGATCCACTGCTTTCCTCTCTTGATTCGCACCGGCACGATCTTCTTCTTCTCGATTCGCTCGATAACATGACCTTGCTCTTTCGCAGCTTCGATCAGATATCGAGTCTTGACTTGCAGAGAGCACATCCAAGCTGTTCGAGGATCCTCAAGCAGCTCATCGAACGAGATGCCCTCATGCAGAGATTCAGAAACGACTTCAACGAAAGATTCGACCTCAGAGCTTGTCGGCTTCCGGTTCCATCGTTCTGATCTGTCTTGCATCTTCCACCTCCTTTCGTTTCATCGCCTGCCATCATCAGAGAGCGAGAGGCGACCTCGCTCTGACGCTCTCCGAAGAGAGCGTTTCGGCTGCTTAGAATTCTTTGCGATCCTCGATCTTGTTCCTGAGCTGAACGAGATGATTGAGGACATATCCGAGCTTTACGAAATCATCGTTATCGAGAAATCTTGCGCTCTCGATCGCTTTCTCATCGCTGGCGATCGCATCGAGCTTCTTGAGCGATTCTCTGATTCTATCCTGAAGGCCATTCGCCCAGCTCGCACGCTTGAATCTGCTCTTCGCATCGCTGAAATCGAGATTGTTATCTTCATCGATCTGCCCGGTCACGAGCGGAAGTTTGCCATCGACGCAGAGCTGATATATCTCAGGAAGCTCCAGATGCCTGAGATAATCGTGAGTCTTCTGATCGTGATAAAGATGAAGAGCCTGAGCGAGCGCAGCAGAATTCTCGAATCGATGCCCGTACTCGATCTGTGCGCTGACCGTGATCTGAAATCCTTCGCTCTCAGGGAAGCGATTGCGAAGCTCGATCAGAGCATCTTCGAGCTTGCTTGTGAGATTGAGCGATCTCTCGTGAGTCGCAAAGAAATGACGACCGTCTCTTGAAACATTGATCTCGAAATGATGAGCAAGCATGCTCTCCTCCTTATTATATGCCTGTGACTTCCAGCCTCTTGCAATCGCTCATGCGATCCATGATCTCTTGCCAGAGTTCCTCATTCTCGAAATGCTGATAAAACATTTCGAATATCGCTTCGCCATCGATCTCGATCTTTCCGAATTGACCGTCCCTGATCTCATATTCATTCGGATTCTTCTTCGCATCGAGAGCGATGCAAGCTTCGACGTAATCGAGAAAGCTGCGAGCGATGCGCTTCCGATCTGCATCGAGCTTCGCTTTCGCTCTCTCGATCTTCTTCTTCTCTGCTTCGAATTTCATTTTTCACCTCCTTCGGTTCGCTGCCATCATCAGCATCGAGGAACGACCCTCGATGGACGCTGCTCCGAAGAGCAGCGTTTCGGCTTAGTACATTTTGATTTCGTCGAGAGCGCCTTCGAGAAGATCGCAGAAATAATCGATCGTGATCTGATTGTTTTCGAGTCCGATGAATGCAGCTCCGATCTTCGTCGCAGCTTCGATATATTCCTCGGTGCCGACCCGCTCGAAGATCATCTTCGCTTTCATCGCTTCGCTCTTGCAGAGAACTGACTTCGCTGATCCTGAATCAGCGAGATAAATCGCATTGCTCAGAGCGAGGCGACCCTCTTCTCTCTTCGTCTTATGAGAAGCGTGCCAATCAGCGCCCCGAATCCATTCTTTCTGAAGCCAGAAGATTCCGCTCTGATGATCGTAAAGAGCGATCACGTCGAGATGCAGCTCGAAGATGATCGAATCTTCATCATCTTGATTGACCTCGATGACATCGATGAAGATTCTCTCTGTGTCAGGCGAATTGATGAGATCAGAGAAATGATCGATCGGAGCTTCATCGCTGCCGACCGTCAGAACGACTTTCTGCGAGGAATGCTCATTACGGCTCTCGCTGAAAACTGACTTGCGCTCATTCTGAAGAGCTTTCTTCGCTTCGAGCAAGTCCATATAAGGACGGCTGTGAATCGATTCGAAATTGACCGCCATATTCTTGTCGGCGTCATCAGCGAATTCATTGATCTCGTCGATATCATCGACGATCTCGAAAGCAGAAATGAGATTGATCGATTTCATTTCTTGCTCCTTCCGGTTAAGTGATCTTGTAACTGCCTTCATCATATTAGGATTATAAGCGATCCCGTGACATATGTCAAGCAAAAAGAGTGTCAAATCGCTGATCTGCCAGCATTTTATTCCCGTGTTATAACAGTATTTATCTGAAACAGGCAAAAAAAATTCAGCTCAGGATCCTGAGCTGATGCAATATGCGAAAAATTGACGCAAAAAGCGAGCTGACGAAAGATCGCCAGCTCGCTCCCCGCAGGCTCATCGTGAGATGAGCGATTATTCGCTCGGCTCTTCTTCGTCGTCAGGCGAAGCTTCGACTTCATCACTGTACTCAACAGCTTCGTCGTAAATCTTCGCACCGGCGATCATGAGAGCATGGCCGATCGCTTTCGTGCGCTCGGCCTTCGGAACTTTCGTGAAGAGATCGCTGCCCTCTTTTCCAGCGCCCACCGTTTCGGCGAAGAAATCATTCCACTGCTGCGAGTTCGGAACGCCATCGAAGAAGAGCTTTCCGAGATCCTCGAATTCGTCGGCGAATTCGTAAACCTCTTTGCGAATTCCTGCTTCAGGAATCTCAAGTTTCAACATTTGATTCACCTCCTTCAGTCGTTGTTCTTATTCAGATTCGAAATCGATCTGATGATCGCTTCCAATAATCTCATAAGAAGCGAGATCGGGTCAAGATCATTTTTCTTGCCGGTCGCTCGCTCGATCGAAGCATTGACCGCTTTCTCTGCTGCGAGATATCCTGCGACTCCTGAGCCAGTCGGCAGATCGAGGCCGATCTTCTTCAGGCCGATCTCGACTGCACAGCCGACAGCGACCTTGCCGACTCTGCGAGCTGTCATCCAAGCGATATCAGCTTTCGATGCTTTGTGCATGATAAGCGGTCGCTCTTCGACGAAATCTTCAGCGATATTCAGATGCTTATCGAGCGATGAAAGATCAGGCTGCATCGAAACAGCGAGGCGAGTATGCCTGTGTCCCTGAAGATGAGCGTGATCGATATGCTTGAGAGTAGGATCGAGATCGGCGCCGAAGATCACCGGCTGCTTCTCAGGTCGTTCCGCATCATAAACATATCGACGATTGATCGTTTCGGTCGCTTTCATCGCTTCATCGAAAGAGAGCGTTTCGGCGCTCCACGGTCCCGTGATGATCTCGCCGATCGTTGACGCTTTCCCTGCATCGATATCTTCCTGAGTCGCAGCTCTCGCATTGACTCTGATATCGACTCCTCGATAATATTTGTGAACGCCTTTATCGAATTTTCGATAAATCGAGGTGACGGTCACATCTTTGCCGAACTCCTCCTCGATATAATCGACGAAAGCATTGAAGATCATTCTCGTTGTCGAGGTGAGCTTCTTGAATTCATCAGCGAGCTTCGGCTTCTTCCAATTAACAGCCATTTGCTTATCCTCCATTCAAAACTTTTGCAAGCTTGTTCCGGACCTCGAAGCAAATGTCATGCATTTCTTTGATGCGTTTCCTCATCAGCGGTCCGATTTTCCAATTCTCGATCATCTCTTCGGAATCTTTATCGGCATGCTGATCTCTCAAGCATTGAATCATGATCTCTGATCGATTCGAGATATCTTTGATGCATTCTGTTCGCTCTGATATCTGCTGCATGATGAGCGTTTCGGTGGCTGTCTTTTCATTGAAATCAGAGATCGCTTTCTTCAATTCGTTGACCGCCGTTTTCATGCTACCAATAACAGCGGTCAAAATGAGAAGAATGATTCCGATGCATGAAAGAATGACATTCTGATAAAGCTCCACAACGACCTCCCCGATCGACTCACTGATCGATCTGCTTCATCGGTTCGAGTTTCATATCGATCTCAGTAAGCTTTTCAGCAAGCTCAAGAACCGTGTTCGGGAACTGCTGATTCGCTTCATTCTTCTCGCTGATGAGAAGATTCAAGACCTGATATTTCGGCATATATGAAAACATGCCCTTGATCTTGCGAGCGATCAATTCATCAGGAATCGCTTCGAGGATCGGAGCGATCTGCGCCAGCTCTGTGCCTTTGAGCATCGTGCCCTGATTGCCTTCGGAAGCTCTGCGACTCAAGAATCGCTTATCCTTTCCTGAAGGCACGATCACATTATCGCTTTCCCTGATCGCTCGAAGCGTGATGAATTCACGCAAGCGATCTGGAATCTTCTTGACGACTTTCTCTGCCAATTTAGTTCCTCCTTTTTATGATTCTGATCGATCTTTGATCTCGATCGAGAATCGATTCATATACCAAAGCCTCGGCGTATCGGTGACTTCGATATCGATCTTCAGCGAGCCTTTCGCTGCGAATGCGCTCGTGCCGGTAGGCCAATCGATCGTGAATGTCCCATCATCATTATTTGTGCATGAGACATCGAAAGGAGTTCCGCCTGATCCGAGCTTGCATTTCGCAACAAGAGTCGTCCCTGAAATCGAAGTGATGAGATCGCCTGCATCATCCTGATATCTGCATGGCAGGGGAGGCGGCTTCTCGCCGACATAATAATAAAGATTTTTCGGAACGACCGGCATTCTTATTCACCTCCAATCTCAAACGTCGAAGAATCTCTGAACCTCGAAATCGCAAGTCCAGTAATTCGAAGCATCGCATCCTGAGGTGTCAGTTCCGATTCGAATCTGCGCTCCTTCAGGAATGAAAACGGGCGAAGCTCCATCGGTGTCTGCCGAAACAGTTGCCTTTCCGCTGCTCGTGCTGAAAAGGCCGAGAGCTTGCCAGCTCAAAACGGTCGCCCAAGCTGCTGAAGCATTCGGGCGCATCTCGAACCAGAATTCGAGATTCCCAGGCGAGAGCGTTTTTGCGAGACTGAATCTGATCTGAATGCGATCAGGCATTCTTCCGGTCTCAGAATCCTTGATATCGACTACTTCAGGCAGATAATTCACCGCATTATCAGGCGTCTGAAACGAAGCGAATTCGCCAATCGGAGTTCTGATATCCATTACTTGATCTCCTTTCTCTCTTTGTCATACTCTCTTGCGATTGCAAGAATCTCTTGAAGGCCTTCATTTATCAGCTCCTTGAAATCATCCCACTTTTCGTTTCGCAGAGCAATGAAAACATCTTTGATCTTCCAAGAGTCATCGAAGCATTTTCCCTGCAAGCAGCAAGCAAGACAAGTTGCTCCTTTCAATCCGAAATCCTCTCGATGAGCGATCGATGCTGCTTTGAGACAGAAAGCGCAGATCGAGGTGTCAGCGAAATAAGGAATTTCTTTCGAATCGAGCTTCGCATTTTCGTGATCCTTCAGCTCACTCATCTTCTGAGCTGCGATCGAAACGAAAGGCTTCCATTTCTGCTTTACAAGCTTATAAGCATCTCGCCAGCTCATAGAATCGAGATAAGCTTCGCCTTCGTCACCGCAAATCTCTTCGAATGATCTTTCCCAAAGTTCCGCCATAATTCATCACCATTGAAAATTAATCTCTCCTCCAGAGATCGTGAAATACTTCCAAGCAGAGAATGAACACCACGAATAACATTTATTTCGATTTCTCGTTCGCCATGAATAAGTTCCATCGAGAAATTTGAAACTCGTGTATATTCTTCGATGAATCGTCAAGCTCGAACTCCATTGAGCATCGAGGCCAACTCCATCGACTTCTGCCATGCTCATGTTCTTCGTCGTTGTCCATTCGAGTTCGAGATAAGCAAGCTTCCCTCCGCCTTTCTTTTTTGCGACCCAATTCGCCATTCCGAAGATGCC
>Ga0180434_10003655_pt1 | contig 19441 bp, 40 predicted proteins | sample SS_ome_7_FD_132453 | JGI IMG/M metagenome (GOLD analysis project Ga0180434, IMG submission 132453) | Hypersaline lake sediment archaeal communities from the Salton Sea, California, USA - SS_1_D_2 metaG | ecosystem: Environmental > Aquatic > Non-marine Saline and Alkaline > Hypersaline >...
CGAGCCGTCGTGGCCGTCCTGCTCGGCGGCTTCTTCGGCCGCGAGCCTGAGGATCTCCTCGGAAGCTCGCCGGAGAGGAGGCTCCTCGTCCTTCTGCATGGCGGCGAGTACGGTCCTGACGATCTCCTCGCCTTCGCCTTCCGGCAGGGTCAGCTTTCGCAGTCGGAGGATCTGCGAGATCGATGGGAGCCAGTCGAGCCCCAGCGCCTGCATGAGCCCATCGATCACGGCCAGGGCCTCCCCTCGGTCCAGGTCGATACTGGAGCGGGTGACGCAGGCTTCGGGCGCGTCGGCGCCGAAGGCCCGCTGGAGGGCTTCGGGGTCGTTGGTGTAGAGCTGGACGATGCTGGCGACGGCATCGCCGTCTTCGCCCCCAGGCTCGACGATCACGGTCTTGGAGTGTGTGCCGCCCACCATGCCTTCGACGAAGCGGTGGGTCGCGGAGAACGGAAGCTGCTTGTTGTCGGTCACGGGGTCTCCTGGGTCGTCTTGTGAAACCTGCGCACCAGCTCGTCGATGGCGCTGCCGATGCTGCGGGACTCGTACTGTGGGCTTCCTCCTCCGCTGACGACGAAGGTGTGCGCTCCTGGGGTCCGTCTCCGCTCGATGGAGACGCTGCCGACGAGACAGAAATCGAGCGTGTCGAGGGCTCGCCTACATTCCCTGGCGATCTCGCTGGCGCGCTCTCTCCAGGCGGTCATCGCTGCCCCTCGGCCCAGGCTTCGATACAGCGGAGAAGATCGCGCAGGAACGCGACCTTGACGGCGTAGTAGAGGCGCTTCGGGCCATCGATCCTGCGATCGACGAGCCCGGCCTCGCGCAGCACGGCCAGATGCTGGGAGACGTTCGGCTGGCTCTGGTCGGTGAGCGAGACGAGCTGCCCGACATGGACCGGCCTGTCCATCAGGGCGCGCAGGATGGCCAAACGGGTCGGGTGGGACACGATGCGCAGGACGACGGCAGCGTTGGCCAGATCGAAGCGCTCGGTGGGTGTCATGGGATTCACAGGATACTCCTGCCAGCGATTGTCTGGCCTACGAGTTCGTCCAGGGCGGCGGTGGCGAGGGCCACGAAGCAGGCCGGCGGGGTGAAGAAGGGGTCCGGTTCGATCTGGACATGGAAGCGGATTTCGGTCCCGATTCGAGCCCGCCCCCATTCGGCCTTCGAGACGGTCATGGTGACGTCGCCCTGGTGGGTCGGGGTATCCCACCGGCAGACCAGCCTGTGGGTCTTCGTGAGCCCGAACAGACCGCGTTCGACGGTCTTGTCGATGATGCGGACGCGGAGGGAGGCGGTCTCGGTGGTCATCCGTGGTCGATCCTCGTCTGCGGGCTGATCTCGTAGTCGTGGATGGCGTCGGCCAGGTCGGACAGCTCGGACGCGCCCTCGGTGCCCTCGCCGCCCCCGGCTGGTCCCCCGCCGTCGTACCACAGTTCGTTGGCGGCGGCGCGGAGATCGTCGGCCAGCAGGTCGGGCTCGCAGGCTTCGCCTTCGAGCCGCTCCAGGGTCATGTAGAGCAGCCGCCGGGCGGCGATCTCCCATCCTCGGTCGGTGGCGAAGGCTACGGCGTCCTTGCGCCAGGCGATGGCGGCGACGGCCAGTCGCTCGAACCGCTGGAGCTGGCGTTCGAGATCCGCCAGATCGTCCATCGTCAGGGACAGCGGCCCTTGGCGCAGCCGCTGGGCGGCCTCTCGGGCTTCCAGCGCCCACGCTGCGGGCTCGACCTTCTCCTTGGGCTCGTCGGACGCGCGAGAGCCCAGGACGGCTCCTGTGGCCGCCTGTGAACCCTGAGCGGCTCCTGGTTCGGTGGTCAGGCCGAGCCGTCGCCGGTTCCATCCGGCCATGACCTCCCACGGCGGGGGCTCCAGGGGCGTCCACGCGATGAAGCGTCCATCGATCGTGGACGCCATGCCGCCGTAGACGTTCACCAGCAGGGCGACGAGGGCTTCGCAGTCGCCCACCCAGGTCTCCGGGTCGTGCGGGTCTGGCTGCGCGGCGCCAGGGTGGGGATCGGGCTCGGCCGAGCGGCTGGCGACAGGGCCACCGATCTCGCGCTCGAATCGCGCGGCGTTCGCCTCGGTGGCGGGTACGATGGGGTCATGGTTGGCGACTCCGATGGTCATGCGAAATCTCCTAGACACGGGGCTACCTGCGTCCGTGGTTGCGATCGAGCACGGCCGGGATCTCGAACCGGGCCTTCGGGTCCAGGGTGACGATGCTGCTGGGCGAAAAGCTGTGGCCTGCGCGGTGCTCGGAGCCGTCGCCCATGGCCCTGGTGAACGGGATGGCGTAGTCGCCGCCGACGTCGATCTCCAGGCGGTCGAGCACGGGGAAGGGGAACCCGATGGGCCTGGTCAGGGCTTGGAGCCCCTCGGTGGGCATGGGGTCGAATCGGATTCGATGACCCTTGCAGCGCAGCTCGCGCAGCAGCAGGGGGCCGCGTTCCCAGGTCGCGCTGAACCTGGGCTCGTAGTCGAACTCGATGAAGGTCTTGGCGCCGGGCGAGACGTCGACGCCGTAGATCCGGCGCTGGCCCAGCCGGGAGGGGATGATCACGTACATGGTCAGCCCCAGCTCGCAGAGCACGCCGTCCCGGTAGCGGGCCGTGACCTTCTGCTTGCAGATCATGTCGGGGTTCTTGCCAAGCTCCTTCCCGAACCAGGCTTCGTGAGCGAAGAACAGGGCGGCCTCGCTCATGTCGAACACGATCAGCTTCGAGGTCGCGCCGGAGGCCAGGTCCAGCTCCAACCCGTACTCGATGGGCCAGTCGATGGACTCGTCTGCGTCGTCGCGATCTTCGGAGCGATCGATGACGGCGCCAAGCGCCTGGTCGGCGGCATCGAGGGGGTGGGTCATGGAATCCTCTCAAGGGCGTCCAGCGCCCGCTGGACGAGTCGGTCGTCGATGGACTGGAACTGCCGCTGGCGCACGGCCTTCCACAGATCGAGGATCTCGGGGCAGGTCTGTACGCCGACATAGATCCTGCTGCGGTTGAGCAGGGACTGGAAGGTCAGGAAGGGCTGGTTGTCGCTCCAGCCGTTGGCGTGCAAGGTGACGGCGATGGCGTCCAGGTTGATCCCGAAGCCATCGGTCAGGTGGGGCAATCGCTCCCAGGGCAGGCTCGCGCCACGGGCGCAGATCGCCTTGGCGAGCGGGACGAGCGCGGTCGAGCGAGCGTCTTCCATTCAGGCCCCCTCTCCGATCTGCCGGATGGTGGCCTCGGCGCGGGTGAGCCTGAGCAGCAGCCGGTAGGCAATCTGGTGAGGCTTGTCCCTCCACCAGCCTGGGATGGCGCTCTCTGGACGGGGACGGCTGTTCCACACGGCCCACAGGTTGTCGAGATCGGCCTCGGAGAGATCGTCTCCGATCAGCTCGTGGACGACGCCTTCGAGCCTGCCTTCGGCGCGGAGCGCGTCGTGGTGCGCCTCGATCTGCTCGCGCGTGGGCTTCGGGGGCAGCGCGCCGCTCTCGATGCCTCGTTGGAGCAGGGATTCGTACAGGCTGGCGTGCCGCCAGGCGTCCTTGTAGCGCATGATGGCCAGCTCGTCGGCTCGGGGCGCGGGCTCGCGGTCGTCGTCGCAGTCGTCGCAGTCGTCGCAGTCGTCGCAGTCGTCGCGGTCGTTGTCGCCTTCGTCGCCTTCGTCCATCCAGGCTTCGTGGGGCTCGTAGAACAGGCCGGTCACGAACTCCACCGGCCCGGCGCTCACCGAGAGTTGGATCTCAGGAGACCAGTCGAAGGCCAGGGTCCTGACGGGGGAGGGCAGAGGGCGCCCGTCTTCGTCGACATGCAGCCGCGAGAACTCGCCCAGCCCGAGCTTGACTCGCCAGCCCAGGCTCAGGCCGCTGGCGCGGTGAAGCTCTGCGTAGGCGCCCGGCCCGCTGGGATCGTTCGGTCGCCAGGCCAGGGACAGCTCCGAGAGCCGCTCGCGGTAGCGCAGGCGCCAGCCGCCGAGCCAGCGATCGTGTCTCGGCCAGCCGCCCATCAGTCCCCCTCGCTGTGCGAGCGCAGCACCAGGGAGCCGTAGCGGGCGAAGAAGAAGGCTCCAGCGACTCCCCAGCCCGCCAGGAAGGAGATCAGGGCGATCGCGGCTCCCCAAGGGGTGATGGTGTTCAGCGTCAGCAGGGCGGTCGTCATGGCGACACCGATGGCGACGGCCACGATGATCTGGAGCTTGTGCCTTCGCCACCAGGCGTGGAGCGGGCGGCCGGGCCAGCCGTGGACGAAGCCGCGCCGCAGGGAGCGGTCGGGCGAGCCCGAGAGCGTGCCGGGGTAGGCGGCCTCGTTCATGGTCCGCATGAGCTTGTACGTGTCGGCGGCGTTGACCTTGCCGACCGGAGCGCCCTCGCGGGTCCAGTACCCCTGCCGGAACAGGGGCTCGCCTTCGTGCCAGCCGGGGCTGTCGGGTACGTCGCTCTTGCGGCGCCTGGACGACGACGAGACGATGATCGCTCCGTCGCAGCGGACGAACGCGATGGTCCCGGCCGGATGGTCGCGGTCGCCGCCGACCGCGTGATCCCAGCCCGCAGGCATGGCGAAGATCAGGTCCGGCGCGCTCACCCCTCCACCGTCCAGCCCTCGGGGGGCGCGGTGGGGGCTCCGCAGCGCGGGCAGATGGTGGGCAGGCCATCGGCCACGGGGCCGAGAAGCTGGCGGCACTGGCCGCAGCCCAGGCGCTGGCCGTCCCTGGACACCAGCGCGGGTGTTCCGGGGGCCTGGGGCGTGGCGTTCTCGGGAGCGTACGCGCCCACCGGGTCGTCGATCGGCGCGTCGGGGTTCTCCAGTTGGAACAGCCGTCCGGCCTCGAAGCCCATCACGAAGGGGGCGGCCCCTTGTTCGAGGGCGATGGCCTGCTCGACCATCGGCAGCAGATGGGGCTGCTTCTCCCTCGTCCAGCGCAGCAGGTACTCGATGTTTCGGGGCTGATCGCTCATGTCGCCTCCACGAACAGGGTCCAGGGAACGGTGGGATCGATGGCTTCTTCCAGCATCCCGATCTTGCCGACCCAGCAGAGCACGGGCTCGCAGTCGATGGGCCAGTCGGGAGGGAGCTTGCCGGTCTCGAACTCGATGGGGAGGCCGATCTGGATCGACTCGTCGTACAGGGTGGCCAGGAACGGCTGGCGCTGGGTCCACGGCTTCTCGCCGCGCCGCCTCCAGGCGATGATGACGTTGGCTTCGGGCATGGAGTTCACTCCGAGGGGTCAGGGTAGAGGGCGTACTGGTTCTGGCGGGGGCAGACGCAGTAGAGGGCGGTGCCGTCCAGCGCGGAGCTGGCGGCCATGATGCGGTGATCGGGGTGTGGGCAGGTCTGACCGCTCCCCTTGTAGGCCAGGCCCATGTCGAAGCAGGGCTCGGTCGCGGGCTCGGGCAGTGTGTCCAGGTCGCCCCGGTGCCAGCCGTCGCGGTGCTCGGCTTCGAGCCCGTCCAAGCGCTCGTTGACGTCACGTTTCCAGTAGCTGTGCATGACCATGACGGCGGCCAGCGCTGCCAGCATGAGCATGACCAGGACGGCCGTGACGGCGTGAGAGCGGGACTCACTGCTCATGGCTTGCTCCAGGGGCAGCGCTCGCCCGGCTGGACGCTGTGGGCTCGGGACGCTGTGGCGTCACAGCCCTCTCGGATGCACACGCCGTCCGTGCCATACAGGTGCGGATCTTGGTAGGGCTGAGAGGACGGGCGGCTGGAGGCGCGGCGGGAGACTGTATGGGTGTAGCCTTCGACTCCGTGCTCGATGGCCAGCAGCCAGATCGTGGTGAGCGCGAGCAGCTCGGCCAGGGTGGCGCGGTGGTCGCTGTGTGCCGGGTAGAAGGCGCTCTGGCCGAGCTGCCGCACCCGCTCAGCGAGTGCGATGGGCTCCAGGTCGCGAGGTTCGAGCAGGTCGATGCGCTGGGAGATCGTGGCGAGCGCAGAGAGCACGGGGTCGGAGGGCTCCACGAGCCCGTGGATGGGGATCTCGATCCCGCCGTTGTCGATGATCCTCAGGGCGGTGGCGAAGTCTTCGGTGATGCTCCAGGCCGATGCCGGATCTTCTTCCCCCGGCTCGGCCTGTCCTTCGGGATCTCCTTCGTCCTCGCTGTTGTCCGGCTCGCTCGGCTGGGCAGGACCCTCGCCCCCCGCAGGGGTCCGGTCCTGGCAGCGGCTGGCCAGCATGTCGATCCGTGCGACCAGGCTGGGGGTGGCGCCACCGGGCCCGAGTTCGGGCACGCCGAGTTCGGTGAGCCTGCGGTGGGCCTCGAACCAGTCGCGGGCGTGGCTGAGGAGCGCGTTCGTCAGCGCGGGCAGATCCTTCATCAGCCTGCCCTGGACGATCAGGTCGGCCACGGGTCCATAGTCACGTTCGGTCATGCTACCAAGCCTCCCCGCCGACGCCGCTGCGGTGCAGCAGGTCGATCACGATGCTGGCTTCTTTGGTGGAGCCGCCACGAAGGACGTCGGCCATCGCGCACATGGCTCGCTCGGCGCTCTCGGTGGTGATCCGCCAGCGTTCCATCGCCATGTCGCCACCGTCGTCTCGTGCGATCTGCTCGGCCTCGGCCTTGGTGAGCGCGAAGATGGGGTCGTCGATGCGCCGCCCGCGCTCCAAGTGCCCGACCGCGAACAGGACGAAGGTGAGATCAGCCATTGGACAGCCCCACCAGCTCTCGTTCCTTGGCTTGCTCGGTGTGGCCGCGCGGGTCGGCCGAGCCGCAGTGCTCGCAGCCGTAGCCTTCGGCCACGGGCCAGCCGCAGTGGTAGCAGGCGAAGATCGCCGGGGCGAGCGCCCTGGCCAGAGCGTTGGCCCTCTGCTTCCAAGCGCTGGAGCTGGGGTCGGGCCTCTTTCGGGTGGGGATCGATCCGCTGGGCATGGGCCGTCCTCTGAGGGGGCTGGTCGGTGAGGGTCACGCTCCGACGTCCAGTGGAAAGGGAGGCCCCGAGAACACCCGCTGTCGCCCTTCCCCGTAATCTCTCATGCCACTCTGTCTCATGCACGGGTTCCCATGTAGACCCCTCACTCTCAACAAGGGATGGGATGGGCGCGGGCCTGGCGTGCCCTGGATCTCTCGAAGGGCGCCGGCACCGGCAGGGGAGGCTCCGGGGCCTCCGAGTCCACTGAACGTCAAGGAGCGTTCCACCATTCTAACCCGTCGTGGCAAGAGCCTGGGCGACGATCGAGGCGTTCCGGGGATACTTGCCGAGCGAAAGTCGGCTTGGATTACTCGAAATGACTCGAAGATCGAATCGGGCTCGTGAGCCTCCAGGGGTGAGCGGTGGTCGGTGAAAGCGGTGAAAACGGTGAAAAACGCTGTATCGTGGTATGAGCATCCCGTCCAGGGATTCAGTGAGCTTGCCCTGGCGTGCCAGCGGGAGCGGGCAGATCGTCCGTCAGCGCGGGATGATCTGCGGGGACGATCCCCATGCGTCTTCCCAGGAAGCCGGGCAGGGTGGTCCTGACCTCCAGCCGGATATCGTCGGTGGCCATGCGGTCGTCGCGCCGGATGGTCACAACGACGTCCAGCGGACCCCGATCGTCGACCAGCATGACGGTATAGCCGGGCAGCTCTCCGATCTTCTGGAGCGCTCCGCTGGGGAGCGGCCTGACGACGGGGGGGCCGGGGACATGATCGCCTTGGGTCGCGACGATGCTGGTGCGGGCGTCGATGATCTCGACGGGCTTGCCGATGGCGGCGTTGATCTCGTACTCGTCGGCCGCCTGACGGTAGTAGGCCGCCGCGACCTGCTGATCGAGCCAGCGAGAGTAGAGCTTGTCGTCCATCAGCAGCGGGCTCTGCTTGCGCAGCTCGGATGGGATGGACTTGTGGAAGGCGAGCTTGAGATAGGGGGGCTCGATCTTTTCGTCCAGGCGCTCGTAGCCGCCGAGCGATTCGATGGCCGCCTGGATGGCTTCTTCGAGGGTCGAAGGCTTTGTCACAGGGCCTCCTCGGAGGGCCATTCTACATGGCAGTCGGGAATGTAGGCGCGTTTGCGGCGCAGGGAACGGACGACGTTATCCATCGCAGAGCGGCGGGTGCGGAACTGGTGCTTGCCGAAGCGCGTGGTGCGAATCCAGTGCCGACTCTGGTTCCTGCCTTCGGCGTAGTGACGGCCGCGCCAGGGGCGGGCCTGACGGCGCTCGGGCTGGCCGTGATCCAGGTTGTGGACGGAGCCGCAGCACCCTGTCTCCGGGTCGTTCATGTGGTCGGGTCCGATCAGGACCCACACGCCTGGGTCGCAGCCTTCGTTCGTCCAGTGGTAGGGTCTCTCGTTCACGTCCTCGCTCCTTCCGTGACGCGCTGCACGCGCTTGTGGTCGTGGATCGCGTCCAGGCGGCCGTCGATCCGTATGGGGTCGCTGTGGCCGTCGTCCCACACGACCCACAGGTTGGTGTGGCGCTCGACGGTTCCGAGATCGTCCGGGCAGTCTGGATAGTGGACCCGCTCGCCGGACTCCAGGGGCTGGCCGAGCCAGCGGTAGCTCCGATCGCGCAGCAGTCTGGATCGCGGCACTACGATCCCGTGTCCGTAGCCATCCCTCGGGACGAGGGTGACGCTCGCGCCCCGGCCGCGCGGTCGGATGCTCTGAACGCCGTACAGGTCGGGGCTATCGTCGCCGGCCGGATGCTCGAACAGATCGCCAGCCTGGAGGGTCTCGACGGTGGGCCTGGGATCGGTCATGGGGGCCTCTCAGTAGCAGGGACAGCCACAAGTCTTGCACCAGCCGTTCATGTCGCGGTCTTCGTTCTCGCAGCAGGTCTCGTGCTTGCGCCAGTCGGGCATGGTGCCCGGCGTGCAGATCGGCAGACCGCCCTTGCCGCGTCCGTGGGGCGCGGGCAGGGAACGCAGGAAGACCCGGCGGGCGATGCGCTTCCGGGCCCCGCGAACGGTGGCCTCGACGGCGTGGAGATCGACCGGGTTCACGACTGGCGCCCCTCGCCTCGGGCCAGCTCCGCCAGCTCGGCCTTGGCGCGGCGGGCGCAGGCGGGGCACAGGCCGCCCGTGCCGTCCGCAGAGCATCCAGGGGTTCCGCTGGGGCACGGGTTCCAGGGCCACGCCTTCGTGCCGGGGACGAGCATGGTGGGAATCATGTAGGCGCCCGCGACGACATGGATGGTGATGGGGCCGTCCCAGGTCTTGCTGGTGATGCCTGGCAGCTCACCGGGCAGGAAGCAGCGCTCGGTCAGCAGGTCGATGGCCTGGAAGGTGGCCACGGACGGCAGGTTGTAGGAGCCGTCCTCGTTCTGGACGGGGCCGTGCTGGTGGACGGGGCAGTCGTGGATGGTGATGCGGCCGTCGTACTTGAACTTGCCGCTGTGGCTGTGGTAGTTCAGCTCGAACACGACGACGCGGGTCATGGGGGCGGGGCCTCCCTCGACCAGATCCTTCACCGCGCGCACGACGTCGGGCCAGGCGGGGGAGTCGCAGCCCACGGCGTCCGCGATCTGCATGAGGCCATCGGTGACGTCGGCGCCGTACTCGGTCATGGCCTTCTGGATCATGGCCTGCTTGCCGAGCGGCCGGTCGGACACGAAGCTGGCGTAGGTGTGTTGGAACCAGTCGGAGCGGAACACGCGATCGATGCGCGCCTTGCGCTCGGCTTGCAGCGCCTCGGTGTCGACGGGGATCTGGTCGGACATGGTTGTTCCTTCGTTCAGGTGGATGATGGAGGACCGAAGCCCACCAGATCGGCCACGCCGTTGCCGCCATCGGTGCATCTATGGTTCTCGCAGAGGCGTGCTCGATCGCTGCGGGGGTGGTCGCTTTGTGGGAACTCGACATAGCCCTTGTGGGGCATGATCACGGGGGTCCAGCGGGCGGGGACGGAGCCTGGCGAGAAACGTGTGTGGCAGCGACGGCACTCGTATTGGATCGCTCGGATCATGGTGTCGCTCCTTCGGTGCCCCGCTTGTCGTACTCGACGACGATCTCGTAGCCGAGCTGGTTCAGGCAGATGGACAGGATATGGGCGCGGGTAGGGTCGTAGCGCAGGCGCGGGGTGGGAGTGATCCCTTCGCCTGCGACGATTCGACTGGCCTTGTCGCAGGCGGCCTCCAGGGCTTCGGTCGCCCAGCACAGCGCCAGGGCGAACCGGCCGGAGCCTGCGTCCTCGCGCCAGCGTCGGTTCGTGAGGGGCCACCCGTCTTTATGGAGGGGTTTCCAGTACCAGGGATCGTCTGGCTCCCCCGATGCTTGCTTGTAGACGATGGGCAGGCGGCCGTTGCAGGCGTCGGGTCGCAGGACGCCGTGGGGGTCTCCTTCGGGGACCACGGCGAGCACGCGGACGATCTTGCGATTTCCTCGTTCGGGCGATCGATAGCTTGCGGAAGCCAGGATGGATTGCTTCATGCCGGGTTGTCCCATTCGAGGCTGACGGCCTCGTCCTTGATCGACTCCCAGGTGTCGCCGTCGTCGTCGTCGCCGTCGTCGTCGTCGCCTTCGTCATCGTTGTCGAGTTCTTCGAGCTTGTAGACCAGCTCGTCGATTTGGCCCTGGAGATCCATCAAGTGGTCGGCGCGCTCCTGGTTCTCGCCCTGGCCACCGAAATGCTCGGCGGCCTCCTCGTACTCGCTGGCGCAGTCGCCGCAGGTCTCGCTGGCGCTCTCCAGCGCGGAGCGCAGATCGTCCAGGCTCTCGGCGTCCTCGACGGCCTCCTGGGCTTCCAGCACCATCGCCCACTTGCTCTGCGTGAGCTGCGAGGGGCGCGGCCTGGTGGCGCTGAACCGCTTGCCGCCGTAGCGGAACTTCCACCAGTAGTAGGGCTCGCCCTTCTTGGCGGCGGGGTTGTCCTTGCGCGCTTTCTTGACGTGATGGACGCGGGGCATGGGGACCTTCAATCGTGGGTATGTGGTGTGGCGGCACGATCAGCGGAGGATTTCGATTTGCCAGGCTTCGAGCCGTTCTTTGGTCACAGCGAACGCATCGCAGGACCAGCGACCCATCCATGTCGCGATGAACAGATCGGTGTCGCGAACACCCCTGAGCAGCTCCCTCTTGCCGCCTACGCTACTGCTCTGGCGGTTGTCGCCTTCGCGGACTCTGATCAGGTTGACGGCTCTGGACTTGATGGACGGAAAGCTGTCGTCGATGGCTCTCAGCGAATAGCTGGACATGGGTTCTCCAAGCGTGGGGCGGTCGGTGGTCGTGATCTGCTATCACGATATAGGGGATCGTCAAGCGCTACCAGGGCGCGCTCATAAGCTCCCCGTAGTCGAAGCTGTCTGCGAGGGCCTCGCGCACCCCCGTCTCGTCCTCCGAAAAGCCCATCAGGGCGTTGCCGTAGAGGAAAATGTAGCGGGGCACGGTGAGCTGCTCGCGCACGAACTGGACGCCCTCGGCGGTGGGGCGCCACCAGCCGCTGGTGCGCTTGCTGCTGTCGTCCTCGTTCTCGCGGTCTTCGAGCAGCCGCCAGTGGACGAGCTTCGGCAGCTCCCGGCAGCGGACCACCCAGGCGGGCGCGCTCTTGTTGACCTGGACCCATTGGCGGTCGGGCCCGGCCACGCGCACCAGCCAGCACAGGGACGCAGCCATGCCCGCGTTGAGCTTGCGCTTGTAGACCCGCGCGTGCTGGGCGCAGGCCGGGCAAACGCAGCCGACGTCGATCTCGCGCACGACGAGCATCCGGGCGTCTCCAAGCGTGACGCCATCTTCGTCGAGATCCGACTGCGACCGGATGCGTTCGAGCACGCGAGGCCGGATGGTGAGCGGCACGGGGGCCGCCCTACGCTTGCGGGTGGGCTTGCGCTGGGGCACGGTCGAGGCGGTCACGGGCTCGGGCTCGCGCTCGGGCTCGGGCGGCTTGTAGGACAGGATGGCGCTGCCCTGCTCGTAGGCGAAGCGCTTGGCCGTCTGCCAGGCGCGGAACAGCCTGCGGCGCTGCATGGCTTGTCCGATCACGGCTCGATCTCCATGAGCGCAGCCAGCGGCTCCAGGTCGGGGTGGGTGGCGAGATCGAGGGCCAGGGCGTCGGTGGCGACGGCGATGGCGGCCTCGTCGCCGTGGAGCTGCTGGGCGAGTCGGTCCTGGGCCTCCGCGAGCAGGTCGAACAGGGTGGTGTCAGTTCGAGCTGTCATCATCCGATCCTTGCGCCCGTTTGAGGGCGGCGAGCGTGGCCGTGGTGTTGTCTTTCAGGAGGAGCTGGATGATCTCGCCGGCCTGCTTGGTGTTGGATGCGGCGATGCAGCCGACGAGCCAAGCGCGCTCGCAGCCGCCGAGCATGAATCCACCTTCTTCGCCTTCTACGCGCAGGGTTGCGGTTCCCAGGAGGCCCTTGCTGATAGACGCCTTCGTGTCTGTGCCGAGATCCGTGCCGAAGATCGCGTAGTGGCCGTCCTGGTAGCCAAGGAACAGCCAGGCGTCCCCTGCGGGGGAGAGCCAGTGATGGACCGTCGTGGGGAACCCATGCCCCGATTCGTCCGAGAGAGCCTGTTGCATGTGGGGCATGGGCTCGTTCGGATCGGCACATGATGGCCGGAAATAGGACAGCAGTGCTTCGGTGAGAGGATGGGTGTTCATCGTGGGTTCTCGCTGCTGGTGGTGGTCGATATGTCAGTCTGTGGCATGATCTCCCTCGGGGGATGGTCGGTCGGTGGATGCCGCGCCCTTGCCGAACGCTGTGTCCAGCCAGGCCCAGGCGTTGGGGTTGAGCTGTCCGTTGTAGTCGGGCTGCTCGGGGAGCTTGACGACGAGCAGGGAGTCGTGGTTGATGAAGGCCGTGAGATAGTTCGTGAGCGAGCTGGCGTCGTCGTGCTGGTCGGTGAAGACGATCCAGGTTCTGTCCATCCAGTGCCACCAGCGAGACCCGATGGCTCCCAGCGCTCGCTTGATCCGATCGGACTTGTCCTGGCAGCGCCTGTTGAGCGGCTGGTAGACGACGAGATAGGCGTGTTCGGTCATGCCAGCTTCCATCCATCGCCACGCAAGGCGGCGTCGTGGGCTACCTGGGCCTCGCCGTAGGCGGCGACTCGCAGCCCCTCGGGGCGAGCGGCCTGGGCGCTCCAGCAGTCCCGCACCCACTGACCGCTGGGGAGCCGCCGCCAGGGGCCGGCGATCTTCGCGGCTTCGATGGCGCGGGCTCCCCGCTCGGGATCGGCCCTCAGCAGGGCCGCCAGATCGTTGGCGTCCATCGCTCAGTCCTTCTTCGAGCGGGCGGCGTCCGCGCGAGCGAGGGCGCCGTGTGGGGAGAGCAGATGGCTGGTGATGGCCGACTGGAACAGGGGCCATGCGCCGCAGCGCTCCAAGAAATCGAGCAGTACGACCTGATCGTGGACGCCCATGCCGATCAGCATGTCCGCGAACCCCAGGCAGACCCTGAGCCATGCGCCCATCGCGCCCTGCTCGGACTGCGCTGCCGTGTAGTAGGGCTCGGGATCGCTGCCGTCAGGCTTGGGCTCCATGCGATCGCAGAACTCGGGCCGGGTGGCCCGCAGGGTGGCCTGGATGCGGAACAGCTCGACGCCGTAGCGGACCTCGCCGCAGTCGTTTCGGGTGTCGTCGCTCATGGGGATCTCCGGTGGTGGTCGGTCGGTGGCGCTGGCGAACCAGACGCACGATGGGACGCTATGACGATATAGGGGCCTCGTCAAGCGGTGGTTTTTCGTGGCTATCGTGTGGCGGAAGCAGCGCTGTGTACGCGCTCAGGTCGACGCGGCCCGCGTACTGAGTCAGCAGGTTGCGCCAGCCGAAATGAGGGGGGATGCGATAGTTGCCGCGTGTCCAGTGCCACAGCCAGGCGCAGCAGGAGCCGCCGCGTGCGTCCCTGAGCGCCCTCCTGGCCGCAGGACAGCGTGGACAGGTCGTGGCCAGGTGCCAGCGGGCGTTCAGCTCCAGGCCCAGCCTGGGGTCGCCTACGGCCGCACAGAGCAGCCTGGCGAGCGCGCCGGGCAGCGCCAGCAGGTCGAGCAGGAGCCAGTGCAGGGTGCGCTTCATCGCTGGGCCTTTCGTTGGTCGAGCCGGATCTCGACGCCGATCCCGATGCGGGCGACGACGAGCCAAGCGACGGGGTGTCCGAGCTTGCGTCCGAAGGAGATCCCGCTGGTGGGCCACGGCCGCCAGGGGACGCCGGACCAGTGGCCGAAGGACCACACGGCGGTCGCTCCAGGGCAGGAAGGCAGACCGATGGTGATCTGTCGGCCCCACGGGTTGTCCTGGCGGATCTTCTTCATGGCTTCGATCCTACGGCGACTCCCGGCCCGAGCGCCAGCAGCAGCAGCCAGCGCCGGGCGAGCGGGATCGACGCCAGCGGGTCGACGGCGGCGGCGAGTGAGTCGATCACGATGCCCTCGCCGTCGTCCGGCCAGTCGTCGAGCCAGTCGTCCTCCGGCTCGAAGAACACGCCGTCGCGCGGGTCGAACCAGGGCTCGTCCCACGGGGCGATCGGGGGCTCGGGGAAGGGCTGGGTCATGCGCGGAAGAACCTCACGGCTTGGCGGGCGTGCCGCTGGAAGAAATCGGCCCAGCGGCCGTCGAACTGCACGGCCCACGGGGACACGAAGGTCGCGGGATGATGATCCACCAGCAGGCAGGGTCCGGGCAGCTCCTCGATCTTGACGGCCATGAAATGCACGGTGATGGGCTCGCCTTCGATCTCGATCTTGCCGATCTCGGTCCAGTAGCGCGGGGCTTCGTGGGGCAGGCCGTGGACCTCCTGGCGCCATTCCCTGGCTGCGGCGGTCTGCACCGTCTCGCCCGGTTCGATCGAGCCGCCGGGTCCGTTCAGGCCCTGGGAGCCGCCAGGCGGCTTGGTGCGCTCGTAGACCAGCACCAGCTCGTTCAGGACACCGATGCAGACGACGTAGTGATGGTGGGGGAAGGGGGCGAGGGGTTCGTTCATCGGTCCAGTCCTGGTTCGGTGGGTCGGTCCAGCCCGACGACCTGCTTGATCGAGTCCTTCCAGCGGATCAGCGGATCGCCCTCGAAGCGCTCGTACAGGGCGTGGATGCGCTCGTCACGCTGGGAGTCCAGCAGGGCGTGGGCGGCCTCGGGGATGCGGCCCTGCCATTCGCCGTTGGCCTTGAGCCGCCGGATCAAGTGGTTGGCCTTGCCCAGCCAGATCGAGTCGGTCACGTAGGGTCGCACGGAGCGCACGGTGGCGGCGATGCGTTCCTCGTGCGTGTCGAGCATGGGTTCCATCGACACGCTGGTCGCGTAGCCGTGACCGAAGGCCAGCCGCAGGCAGGTCAGTCGCTCGCCCGAGCTGGGCGCGAAGGGTTCCCACAGGCCGAGCACGGGGTCGGACACCGAGCCGATGGTGAACCGGAACAGCACCCGGTCCTGGTGCGGCCGGAGCGCGATCAGCAGGGGCTGGATGCAGGCCAGGCGGGGCTTGCTGACGATCAGGACCCGGTTGCCGGGAGCCAGCAGCGACTCCAGCGCGGCCTGGCTGCGCTCCAGGTTCGAGGGGCAAATGTCGTGCTGGGTGGGGTACATGGTGACGCCTCGGCGCCTGCCGAAGCGGGGTGTCGTGTCGTGGCGGGGCACGGTGCGCCGCCAGGCTTCTCTGTCCGTACCGCGACCATGCCGCACGCCCGACGCTCGGGCGTAGCAGTAGAGACAGCCGTTCTCGCAGCCGAGATCGATGTTCAGGCTTCGATCGGCCCATTCGTAGGTCCCGCTGACGGGTTGTTTCTTCGGCTTCATGCTCTGTCCCTCTGTCTCTGGTTCCAGTCGTAGATGGCGGTCCACAGCTCGCGGCGCGAGCTGGCGCGCAGCGATCGCTGGCAGGCGCTCAGCCGGTGCTGGTAGTTGGGGCAGATCAGGCGCCAGCCTCGATCGCTCTCCACGGCGACAGGCATGGCGCTACAGGACCAGCAGCGAAGGATGCGGTGCTTGCGGACGGTCTCGGCGTCCAGCGGCTCTCCGTGGGTGGCCTTGACGGCGCCCCCGCCGCCGCCCTCGATGGCGTCGTCGGGGTCGTCGATCTTCACGACATGGACCTTGCCGTCGTCCCTGCGGAGCAGGCTGGCCACCCCCTTGCTCATGGCGTTCAGGAAGTCGCCCGCTCTGTCGCGGGTGTAGGCGATCATCCCTCGGGCGTCGAAAGTCACGCCGACGATCTCCTTCGGATCGAGCGGCGGGTCCTCCCAGGTCACGATCCCGGCCTCGCTCCGGCGTCGGAACAGCCGGTGGGGGCCAGCGTGATCCTGCTTGTGCTCGCAGCGCTTCCCGCTCTCGGGGTGGACGGCTTGGCAGCGGCGCTTCTGCATCAGTGCTCCGGGGTCTCGAACTCGATGGAGCCGTCGCGAGCCAGCGCCAGGATGATCGCGTGGACGGTGGGCAGGAGCCGCCCGTCCTTGTCGTAGTGCTTGGTGCCGCGCGCCAGGGCCTGCTCGGTCTCCATGATCAGGAGCTGGCCCTGTTCCATCGTGTCGAGGGGCTCGTCGGCGGCGAGCTTGCGCTGGATGGCTGCGCGCTGGAGGTCGGTGAGGATGGAGGTTCTGCTCATTGGGATTCGTCCTTGCAGTGGCAGTAGCCGTTGCTGTTGGCGTTGCCGGGACAGGCCGATCCCGTCACCTTGTCCATGCCGCCGCTATCGGCACAGCCCTCGGCGCAGGCTTTGACCAATGCGGGGCTCGGTGCCATGACACAGGAGCCCAGCATGGCGATCAGGATGACGATGGTTCGGCGCATGGTTCCTCCAGGGGGTGTTCTTCGTTCACGGCCCGCATGGCGGCCTGGGCCGCCTTCCAGCGGCGGGGATGGCCGCGCGAATCGCACATGGCGTGCTCGTCGTCGGGGCCGGCGGCGTACCAGCGGCGGTTGGCGTAGCGCAGATGCCAGGGCACCCACACGGCGGCGCCGTCGTCGCGCTCCCATCGGCCCTGATCGCCAGGACCGGAGCTGTGGTCCGTCTCGGTCCAGGCGCTACCCATGACGCCCTCTCGCGTGCTCGACGCGCCGCTGGGCGATGGCGTGGGCGACGGCACGGATCTCCATGCCGGTGCAGCCGGTCAGGCCCAGCCGCTCGGCGGCCACCAGGCTGGTGCCAGAGCCCACGAAGGGGTCCACGAAGCGCCCGCCTTCGGGCACCACCAGCTTGATCAGCCATTCGAGGACGGACACGGGCTTGACGGTCTTGTGGGTGTTCCACAGCCGCCCCTCGAAGCCGATGGGCCTCGCCAGGTCTTTCTCGGCTCGGCCGACCTTGTTGGCGTAGAAGGTCCCCAGGAAGTCCAGCTCGTCGTCCCAGGACAGCATCGGGTAGAACCGGCTCACACCGTCTCTGACGGCGGCCTGGGCTTCCAGGGAGGCGACGGGGCAGCCTGGCGCGCAGGTCCAGACCGGGACGCGCTCGTCGCCGTGGAGTTGGCCTGCGGGCCTGCTGGAGCCCTTGTCGGCGCCGACGTTCAGGAAGCCGCCGGGGCGCAGGCCCTTGGCCTCGCCGTCCCCGGCGCGGTGATCGCCCTTGACTGTCCTGTAGCTCGTGACGCGGCACTCGGGGGCGTGGGTGAGCAGGACGTTGGAGGGCCAGCGCCCCAGCCGTTGGCCTGCGCTCTGCTCGGTCTGCTGGGCGGCGAAGGTCCCGTAGTCGGGATCGCCCGCGCCCTTGCCGTGCTCCCGGTGGCTGTGGGTGGAGATCGTCTCGCCGGGGGCCGCGACCCGGCAGCGGTCGATGCACATGGCCCCCAGGCCGCCGTGCTCGATGGCGTTGGCCAGCAGGGTGCCACGGAAGGGCTTGCGGGCGAGCACGATGGGCTCGTGGTTCGGCTTCAAGGCACCGGCCCAGCCCCACAGGGCGTCGGCGTCGGGATGCCTGAACGGCGGCTCCTGGCGCATGAGGCGCCCATCGGTGAGATAGCGGTACTTGCCGCTCTCCTTGCGGCACAGCTTCCGTTCGAGCTGGAGCGACAGGTAGCCCGCCTTGTTCATGCCTCGTGCGTACAGCCAGTGCAGCGAGTCTCGGATCTCCAGACCGCCCAGGCGCATGGCGATGGTCAGCCAGTCGTAGGTCCTCGTCCCGCCGAAGGCCACGACATGGGCGCCGGGCTTGAGCACGCGGGCGATGGCCTGCCAGTAGCGAGGGCCGGGCACGAAGCTGTCCCACTGCTCGCCCATGAAGCCGCCGCGCTTGGCGTCGAACTCCTGGCCCGCGAGCCAGGCCGTCAGCACGGCGCGCGGGTTTGGCGGCTGACTCAGGCCGTAGGCAGGGTCCGTGACGCAGGCGTCCAGGCTGTGCGGCTCCATCGCCGCCAGCAGGTCGAGGGCGTCCCCGAGCTGGACTCGGTTCATGGCGCCTCCAGCGTCGGAGGCTGTTCTTCCGGCACGAACTCCCCGGTGGGGTGACAGACTCCGACGAGGAGCTTCCCGTTCTGCTTGCAGACAGGGCAGAGCACGCCGGAGGGGTAGGTCTTTCCAGGTTTCCCGGCGAAGCGTGTCTCGCATTTCGCGCACTGGAGCACGGGGCAGAGCGATTTGTCATCCTCGCTGGGAGCGCTGGTCAGGTTGGCGTGCTGCCGTTCGGCCTTCTCGATGGCCTCGTTGAGCATGGCGACGGCCGTTTCGTGCTCGCGGCCCTTCCATGCCTGGGCGGTGAACAGCTCACCGTCGCTCAGGCTGGTGGCCTTGCGGAGCACGGCGACGGGGATGGCGATGAACGGCTGCACCGAGAGCTTGGCGCGCACGGTGGCGTCCGCGTCGTCCAGCAGCTCCTGGCGGGCCTGGAGTCCCAGCTCGGTGAGCCGGTAGATGGGGACGCGCTCGATGCGGCGCCCCTTCCAGCGTTTGTGGGTGTCTTCGGTGGGCTCGGCCAGGCCGCGCGCCAGCATGGCCTTGATCATGGTCCCGTTGTAGGCGTCCTTGCGGAACGCATCGGGCATGGTCGGCATGTGCCGCCGCATGGGGCCGGTGAGCAGGTCGATGGGGGTCTTCTGGTTCATACTCCCTCCTCCATGTCTTCGAGGTCTTCGTTCTCGTAGCCGCCGGTCCAGTTCCAGTCGTACAGGGCGGTGACGAGATCGTCCGCGATTCCGTCGTAGTCGTCGTCTGGCGCGCTCAGGTCAACGGACTCGTAGGCGGCGACAATCTCGGGCTTCATGCGGTCGGACGCGGCGTTGACCGCTTCGATGGTCTCAATGTCGTAGTGTTCCAAGATCGAGTCTCGGACGATCTCGGCCAGCATGGCGGGCGGGATGGCCTCGGCCTGCACGGTGCCGCCCCGCCAGTCGCCGCGCTTGTCGTTCTGCTTGCGGGGCGCGGTGGGGAAGCCGTGCTCGCGGATCTGCTCGGGGGTCACGGCGATGCGCCTGAACAGAGGCGGCTCCACGACGTCCTCGTCCACCGTGATCCCCAGGCGGCAGTTGCCCTGGCCCTTCCATTCGTGGCTGCTCAGGGGCACGGTGCCCTGCTCGAAGAACGCCTGTACGTTCTCGACGAAGGACTGGTACAGCGCCAGGCCGGATGGATCGAAGTCGCCCACGGACAGGATCACGGTGGGGACCTGTCGCTGGGCGATGCGTCGGGCGGTGTCGTACTGGA
>Ga0180434_10003657_pt1 | contig 19430 bp, 16 predicted proteins | sample SS_ome_7_FD_132453 | JGI IMG/M metagenome (GOLD analysis project Ga0180434, IMG submission 132453) | Hypersaline lake sediment archaeal communities from the Salton Sea, California, USA - SS_1_D_2 metaG | ecosystem: Environmental > Aquatic > Non-marine Saline and Alkaline > Hypersaline >...
CCGATCGGAGAACCGCCCGACCCACGGTCCGAGGAGCGAACGCGAGATCGAGAACGCGGCGAAGACGAAGCCGATCGCGACCCCGCTCGCCCCGAACGTGTCGGCGTACAGCGGCAGGATCGGCGCGATGATGCCGATCCCGAGCATGGCGACGGCGACGGCGACGAACAGGCTGGCGAACGTGCGCCACATCGGCGAACCCACCCCCGATCTTGATCAGCTTACCCAGCGTGCGGCCGTCCCTCCAGCCCGTCACCGCCGGCGTCGCACGGGGGACCGCTCCGACACGATGGTTGCTGCGATGAAGGGGGTCTCATAGTATCCTGGCACGTTGGACTCGGAATCGAAGGAGGTTCGATGAAGGAGAAGCTGGCTGCGATCGCGGCGGAACTCCCGGCGGCGTACGCGGACGTCCGGTACGAGGAGAACCGGAAGGTCCGGATCCTCTACGAGGGGAGGAAGCTGAGCGAGGTCGCGTCGACCGAGTCGTCCGGCGGGCACGTTCGCGCCTACGCAGACGGAGGAAAGGCGATCTCGTCCTTCTCCGCCCCGGAGCGCGCCGGGCCGATCGCCGAGTCGACCTGCGCCTCGGCGTCCCTCGCGGGGAAGCTCCGAGAGAAGAAGCTCCGCGTCGCCGACGCCCCGGCCCTCGCCGACGCGTTCCTTCTATCGCCGGCGCAGGATCCGCGGCGGATTCCCCTCAAGGAGAAGCTCGATCTCGTGGCCCACTACAACGGGATCATCCTCGGCGAGCCGCACGTCATCACGACGCAGACCTACTACGACGAGTTCGGCTCCCGCCGCGTTTTCGTCAACAGCGAGGGCTCGGCGATCGAGTACGAGCTGCTCACCTGCGGGATCGTCGGGTTCATCGTCGCCAAGAAGGGAGACGTGGTCCAGCGGGTCCGCTTCGCGTTCGGCGGCTGCGAGGAATACGGGCGACTGCTCGACCGGGAGGAGGAGCTGAAGGCGCGGATCGCGAAGGCGTGCGAGCTCCTCGACGCCGAGCCGGTGAAGGCCGGCGTCTTCCCTGTCGTCCTCGATCCGAGCGAGGCCGGCGTGTTTATCCACGAGGCGTTCGGGCATCTCTCGGAAGGGGACGGGCTCCAGAACAACCCGGCGTTCCGGGCGAGGCTTCAGATGGGAACGAAGCTCGGGCGGCCGGTCCTCTCCGTCAGCGACGATCCGACCCTCGAGGGGCGACCGGGGCACTTCGTCGTCGACGACGAGGGGATCCGTGGCGTCAAGACGCGGCTGATCACCGAAGGGGTCCTCACCGGCCGTCTCCACTCGCGCGAAACCGCGGCGGAGTTCGGCGAGCCGCTCTCCGGAAACATGCGCGCCGTCGACGCGCACTTCACCCCGCTCGTCCGGATGTCGAACATCTTTATCGAGCCGGGCGAGTCCTCGTTCGACGAGATCATCGCGTCGATCGACCGCGGCTACTACCTCGTCGGCGCCAAGGGCGGACAAACCTCCGGCGACCAGTTCACGTTCGGCTCCCAGTGGGGCTACCGGATCGAGAACGGCAAGCTCGGTCCGATGGTTCGCGACATCAACATGAGCGGCGAGCTGTTCTCCACGCTGCAGGCGATCTCGATGGTCGGCGACGACCTGACCTTCGGCGAGCGGGGCGGATGCGGAAAAGGATCCCCGATGCAGACAAACCGTAAGTCGGGAACCGGCGCTCCGCACATCAAGATCGACGCCGTGACGATCGGAGGTGTCTAGATGCATCCACTGATTCAGACTGCGAAAGGAACCGTCGATCAGGCCGAGCTGTATCGGGACAAGCGGCACACGATCAGCGTCCTCTACCAGAACTATCGCCTTCAGCAGGTCGAGGAGAACGACCTGTCCTCCGTCGCCCTCCGGGTGATCGAGGACGGCCGGCTCGGGAGCACGTACGGCGTCTTCCCGGAAGGCGACAGGCTCCTCGACGCCGCGCGTACCGCCGCCCGCTACGGCGATCCGGCGACCTTCTCGTTCGCCCCAGCGGCCGAGTACCCCTCCGTTCGCACCTACGACGATCGGACGGCCGCGCTGACGAGCCGGGATCTGGTCGATCTCTGCGAAGCGATCAAGGAACGAATCCACGAGGAACTGTCGGACGTCCCGCTCTTCATCCGCTGCCAAGCAAGGACCGGAGATCTCGTCGTCGAGACGACCGAGGGCGCAGCGGGCGCAATCCGTTCGACCGACCTTGGGATCGGGTTTGGTGCCCCGTTCCGAGGCGTCGGAACGGCGATCTTCAAGGGACAGCGGTCGATCGCCCCGCTCGACGTCGACGAGGCCCTCGTCGATGAATTCGTCGAGTGGTACCGGTGGGGCGACAACACGTCGACCCCGTCGACCGGACGCCTCCCGGTGATCCTCGCCCCCGAAGCCTCGTTCCTGTTCCTTCTCCCGCTGCTGATGGGCGTCAGCGGCGACCTCGTTTCGAAGAAGACGTCGCCGCTCGTCGACAGGATCGGACAGCCGATCCTCTCTGAGAAGCTCACCGTGCTCGACGATCCGCTGGTTGAAGGCGATCCGAACGCCCGCCCGTTCGACGACGAAGGCGTCCCGTGCGCCACGCATAAGATCGTCGAGAATGGCGTTCTGAAGGACTACCTCGTCGACCTACAGTCGGGAGCCGCCCTCGGCCGCCCGTCGAACGGCCACGGCTTCAAGGCGGCACTGTTCGGCGGCGGGACCGAGACCCCTTCGACGCCCTGGTTTGCGAATCCGGTCATCGAGGCGGGCGATGCGAGCTGGCGCGAGCTCGTGTCCGGGTTGAAGGAAGGCCTGCTCATCACCAACGGGATGGGCTTCCATTCCGGCAACTACCCCCAGGGGCAGTTCGCCGTCCAGGCCGTCGGTTACCACATCGTGGACGGACAGGTCGTCGGCCGCCTCGACAAGACGATGATCTCCGGCAACATCTACGAGGATTTCCGTACCGTCCGTGCCGTCAGCCGGGAGCGGCGGCGCGCCTTCGTCGGTCTTCTCTCGGCCGGCCTAACGCCGTACATCCTCTTCGACTCCCTCCAGGTCGCCGGAAAGTGATCCGACGCGGCCGCGTCCCGGGTTCGGGCGTGGCCGCATCACGGATTCATCGCGTGCGGGTTTGTCCCGTCCCGGTCGACCGAGTATCTTCGTTCGCAGCAGTCCGCACCGGATGGAGGAACATGTCGAAGCTACACGTCATCGAACACCCCCTGATCCAGAGCAAGCTGACCCGCATGCGCGACGAGCACACCGACAACGAGGCGTTCCGCCGCCTCCTCGAGGAGCTGACCGCGCTGATGGTCTACGAGATCACCCGCGATTACCCGCTGCGTGAGATGAAGATCGACACGCCGCTCGAGCCGACGACCGGCCGGGTCCTCGACGTGCCGATCGTCCTGGCGCCCATCCTTCGTGCCGGGACCGGGATGCTCGGCGGGGTGCTGAATCTCGTTCCGATGGCCAAGGTCGGTCACATCGGCCTGTATCGCGATCCACAGACGCTGCAGCCGGTCGAGTACTACTGCAAGCTCCCGCCGGAGCTTCCCAGCGCGCAGGTGATCCTCGTCGATCCGATGTTGGCGACGGCGGGAAGCGCGATCGCGGCCACGGACATCATCAAGCGGGAAGGCGGAAAGCGGATCCAGTTCCTCTGCCTCGTCGCGGCGCCGGAAGGGGTCGAGGCGTACTCAAAAGCCCATCCGGACGTGCCGATCTACACCGCGTCGCTCGATCGCGAGCTGAACGCGAAGGGGTACATCCTTCCCGGCTTGGGGGACGCCGGTGATCGGATCTTCGGAACCTGACCCACTCCACAGCGTGGACCGTGAAGGGGAGACGATGAACGACGAGATCCGCATCGTGGAGACGCGCGTGCTCGAGGAATCGGAAGCGCGGCTCCGGCTCTGGGCGATCTACCGCGGCGCGTTCGAACGGTTGAATCAACGCACGCCGATCCACCACGGCGGCTTCTCCGTCGCCCAGTTCGAGGCGATCCTGCAGGACGCGGATTTCGAGAAGTTCCTCGTCTACGTCGGAGACGAGCTCGTCGGCGTCACGCTCCTCACCAATGTGCTGGAGAAGATCCCGTGGCTGAACGCCCCGTACTTCGAGCGACGGTATCCGGAGCACTTCGGGGCGGGGAAGATCTACTACCTCCCGGCCGTCGTCATCGACCCGAGGCATCAGGATCTGCGCCGGATCGGCGCGAAGCTCCTGCAGGAGGCGCTCGTCACCCTCGGGAAGGACTCCGTCCTTGCCGTCGATTACTCGGAGACGCTCCGCCAGAGCCTTCCTGCGTTCGTCAACCGTGGCCTCGGAATCCCATTCAAGGAGGAGATCCTCGACCGCCTCGTCTACCAGATCTTCTACTACGAAGAGCCGAGCTAGGCGGCGTACTCGGCGATCAACCCCGGGAGCTCGCTGAAGTCCTCGATCACATGATCCGCGGCGTCGCGAACGCGTTCGTCCTTCGGGTTCGCCGCGATCGCGAGGCCGACGATCCGCATTACGGGGACGTCGTTCAGATGATCGCCCACGAAGCAGACGCGCGACACCGGGAATCCTTGCTCCTCGGCGATCCGGCCCATCGCCTCGTCCTTCCTCCACAGGTCGACCCGCGTCTCGCACCGACCGGTGAACCTGCCGTTCTCCATTTCGAGATGGTTCGCCAACGCGAAGTCGAGCCCGAGATCCCGGCGGACCCAATCGGCCACGAGATCGACACCGGACGACAGGATACCCAGCCGATACCGCCCCCGAAGCGCGTCGATCGCAGAGCGGACACCCGCCGCGTACGGAGCCGGAAGGACGGCGTCGATCACGACCGACGTGGGAAGATCGGAAAGGAGCTCCGCGTCCCTGGCCACCCACTCCGGATAGGCGTCCTTGCGCGGAAGGTACTCGCGGAGGAGGGCGATCGATCGATCGGACACGCCCGCCGCCGCGGCGATCGCCCCCCAACTCGATTCGAACTCGATCCCGTGATAGCGAACCAGGGTCCCGTCGAGATCGAAGACGACCGCGTCGAGTCGGGGCACGAAGGCTCCCTGCCTAATCGTCGGAGGGGAGGATCAGCGTCGCCCCCTCCCCGATCGACAGCTCCTCGAGGCTGCCGCTCGGCAGCTCAAGCGCGTACTGGAACGGCCCCGTCGCCGTGTACAGGTCTTCCGACAACGCGGTCATCGTGGTGCTTCCGACGATCCCTCCCTCGGCATCGAAGAACGCGATGTCGAGGTCGAACGGGACGGTCACCATGGTGAACCGAAGCTCGGCCTCCGTCTCGAAGACGAACAGAATCCCGGGGAAGCCGTCGAGGAGCGACGCAGGGAAGCCTCGGAAGCCGACCCACCGTTGGGATCCGGTCTCGGCGATCCGCGCGTCGATCTCGGCGATCCCTTCGCCCCCCCGGTCGACCCGGATCGTCTCGGCCGGGAGCGTCCCGAGGACACCGATCCTCAGTTCGGCCGGATCGATCGACGCCAGCGGCGCGTCGTCCTGGACGGCCGCGGGATAGATCGTGATGGCGGTGTCACCGAAGCCGTCGCCGTCGGCGTCTTCGACGTTCACGTCGCCCCAGTAATTGCCGATCCCGGAGTCCGACCAACGGTTCCCGGTCCCGCGGTCCGAGACGAGGGTGAGCGCGTCACCGAGGAGGACGTTCTCGGTGAAGACGTTCGACTCGCAGTCTAGATTCGTGTACAGGTGATGCCGGTTGTCCGCGAGAACGTTGGCGGTGAACCTGTTTCCTCGCGTGATCGAACGCCCGTAGGTCTCGGGGAACAGAATTCCCCGCGCCTGCTGCGTGACGAAGTTCCCTTCGATCTCGTTGTACGAGCCGAAGACGAAGATCCCGTACCCGCCCGCAACGATCGTGTTGTCGACGATCCCATTGCGGGTCGCGTCCGCCTCGAGGGTGATCCCCATCTCGCACTCGGTGAGCGCGTTTCGCTCGATCCGGTTTCCGGTCGCCAAGTCGAGGACGATCCCCTGCCTCCGGTCGCCGTCGGCGCTCACCTTCCCGACGACGATGTTCCCCTCGACGCGGTTGCCCTCAGATCCTCCGACGAGCCACACCGCGGTGAAGCAGCCGCGAAGCACGTTCTCGGCGATCGTGTTGCCTTCGCCGCCGATCAGGCGGATCCCGGTGTCGCAGACCTCGAGGCGGTTCACGCTGATCTCGTTCTCCGAGGAGAGCGTCAGCTGGATCCCGGCCAACCGCGTGTTCTTGATCAGGTTCGCGGTCACCACGTTGCGGTCCGATTCGTACAGATGGATCGCGTGCTCCGTCAGGACGTTGCTGTCCCGGCCGGCGAAGTTCGCGATCACTGTCGAATCGGTGACGTAGGCCAGATTGATCCCGTCGCCGTCGAGCACCGAGTTGTCGATCACGGTCACGTTCCGGCTCGCCGCTACCGTGAGGTGCCGGGTCTCGATCCCCTCGATCCGGTCTCCGTCGAGGCCGTAGTAGTAGTAGATCGGGTGGTCGTTCAGCTCGTTCGACGGCTCGATCGCGTGCCGGTACTCCGCCGGCGATTCCCCGGTGACCCTCAGCCCGATTCCGCGCACGTAGAGGACGTTGTTGCGGACCGTCACGTCGGTCGACGAAGCGATCTCGATTCCGTTCACCGAGCCGGCGATCGTACAACCCTCGATCGTACCGCCCGCGGCGAACGCGATCCGGATTGCCACGCCGTCGAGCTCGCCGGCGCCGCTGAGGACCAACCCTCGAAGAACGAACGCCGCGGTCACGTTCTCAATCTGCACCCCGTAGAGCGCCCCCACCGGCACGCCGATCTCCCATCCCGCGATCACGTACGGATCCGCGGTCGTGCCGCTGCCCGAGACGACCCCGTTCTCCTCCGTGAAATCGCCGTTCCCCAGGATCGCGATCGGGCCCCTCGACGCTCCGAGGCCCACCACCGCGGCGCACGCCACCGCGGCCAAAACCAAAGCGATCATCCCTGTCCGTCTCATGTGAAGTATCTCCTTTGCACGGTGCACCACCCGAGGCACTGACGAACGCGCCCTGGCGAACATTATACCGACGGCCGGCACCCGGACCAAAGCGACGAACCCCATTCCCATCTACTGTTTAGTGTATCGAATCCCCTTGAGGCGAGGGTGAACGCCGTGTGGCATTCCGGTGAAGCGACGCCCCGCGACGCCGTCCGACGGAAACGTGTCCGACGTCCCACAATCTGCGCACCCTTACGACGTTGCAACGCAGTCGGGTCGAATACTCTGACGGCGAGATGACCCGAACCAAAACCCTGGGCGGCCTCGCCGTCCTCCTCACAGTACTCATCGTCGCTTTCTACCCTTCGAACCCCGGAGCCCAGGGCGATCCGCCTCCCGACAATCCCCCTGGGCACGGTCGAGTGGGAGTTTACCTCACCTCGTACGCGCTCACGAAGCGCGAGGTCGTCGAGGGGATCTTCGCCGCCCGCAAGTCGGGAAAGATCGATGCCGTGGTGATCAACGTCAAGAATATGCACGGCGAGTTGACCTACGACAGCGCGATTCCCCTCGCCGTCGAGCTCGGTGCGTCGACCGGTCGGCTCGATCTGGACGCCCTCGTGCCGGCCCTGCGCCAACGGGGGTTCTACGTGATTGCACGCCAAGTGCTGTTCTACGATCCGCTCCTCGCAGGGCACCTCGGTGCGGCGGAGGAATGGGTCGACGTCGACAACCGGTCCGCGGTGGAATACAACCTGGCGATCGCCGAGGAGGTCGCTTCCCTCGGGTTCGACGAGCTGCAGTTCGACTACATCCGCTACGCCGACGTCGGCAGCCTGGAAGCGCGATACGAGGAGCGCTACGCGGCGGTCGACCGATTCCTCTCCGAGGCGAGACGACGCCTCGCCGGGCGGATCACCCTCTCCGCCGACCTGTTCGGCAGGGTTCTCTGGCCTTGGAACGAACGCCGGATCGACCCGATCGGCCAGTCTCTCGAGGAGATGAGCGCGCATCTCGACTTCGTCTCGCCGATGGTCTACCCGTCGCACTACGTCGAACAAGCGTACCGTGACGATCCGTACCGCGTCGTCAGCGACGCGCTTCGTTCCGGAAAGGCCCGCGTCTCCGCGAGCTACCGGCCGTTTCTGCAGGCGTTCGACCTGGCCCTTCCGGCGGGGATGAGCCTCCAGACGTACATCGTGGAGCAGATCCGCGCCGCCGAGGACGCCGGGGCCGACGGATACCTGTTCTGGCATCCCGCCTGCGAGTACGACACCTTGTATCGCGCCCTCGACTAGCGATCGCTCGAAACGATCGGGTAGGATTCCCGCACCGCCGACTCTGGGAGGCTCGGATTGCCCGCACCCGTTTCGTTCTCTATCCGTCATCGCGCCCCCGACTCCTTCGCACGTTCCGGCGAGCTGGTGACGGCCCACGGCTCCGTCCTCACACCCGCGTTCGTCGGCGTCGCCACGCAGGCGTCGATCAAAGCGGTCGAGCCGCGGGGGCTCGTCGACCACGGGATCCAAATCGTCGTCGCCAACACCTACCATCTGCACCTCCGTCCCGGCGAGGACGCGATCGCCGCACTCGGTGGGATTCACGGCTTCTCCGGCTGGCGCGGGCCGACGATGACCGATTCGGGGGGCTTCCAGGTGTTCAGCCTCGGGGCCGGTAAGGAACATGGCGTCGGCAAGATCGCCTCGATCTTCCCCGGGGAGGGAGAGGCGGCTTCCTCCAGCCACCGCAGCAGAAGTGGGCGATCGCTCGTCCGGGTGACCGAACATGGAGTCGACTTCCGTTCGATCGTCGACGGCTCCCTCCACACGTTCACGCCGGAGTCGGTGATCACGATCGAGCGGAAGCTCGGCGCGGACATCGTCCTCCCGCTCGACGAGTGCACATCACCGCTCCACGACCACGACTACACGAAACGGGCGATGGAGCGGACCCACCGCTGGGCCCGGCGCGGGATCGCGGCGTTCGAGCTACTCGAGGGGGACCCCTCGTACCCGAACCCGCATCAAGGCTTGTACGGGATCGTCCAGGGAGGAGCGTATCGCGACCTGCGGGTGGAGAGCGCCCGCGTCATCGGCGCGATGGACTTCTCCGGCTACGCGATCGGCGGATCGCTCGGACGGTCGAAGGAGGAGATGCTGCGGGTGCTCGAGTGGACGATCCCTCTCCTCCCCGAGGCACGACCGCGCCACCTGCTCGGGATCGGTGAGATCGAGGACCTGTTCGCCGCGGTGCGGCGCGGGATCGACACGTTCGACTGCGCCGCTCCGACCCGGCTCGCGAGAAACGGAAGCGTCTTTCTCAAGGGCGCGGCTCGGCATCGGATCAACCTGCGAAACGCGCGGTTTGCCCGCGACGACCGCCCGATCGATCCGACCTGCGACTGCTTCACCTGTCGCCACCACTCGCGGGCCTACCTCCGTCATCTCTGCCGGGCGGGGGAGTTCTCCTTCTATCGCCTCGCCACCCTGCACAATCTTCGTTTTCTCGCTCACCTGATGACGGAGATCCGGGACGCGATCGACGCGGACCGCTTCGACGCCCTGGCGGGCAAATGGAGCGTCGCGCTGTGATTCGAAGGGAATCGGGAGAGCCGTTCGGCTCTCCCGATCACATCGCTTCAGGAGGGTACTCCGCGGCCGCTCGCTAGGGTCTCACGGAAGGAGACGTCTCAACGAGCGACTCAACGCGCTGATGTCGAGGCTCGAAAAATCGAGCGTCAGCGAGACGCGGTGCGTCCCGCCGAGCGTGTGTGTGACGTAGGCGTAATCGAGCAGGAATCCCTCTACGTTGACTCCGAGGCCCGCGGTCACCGACACGCCCTCGAGAGAGATCAGTCCGAGGCGCAATGCGAAGGTCGGGATCGGCTCGTAGATCACGCCGAGATGGAGCGAGCCGGAGAGGTGCGCGTCGAGCGCCACACGGAACATGTCGAAAAGCCGCGCCGAGGCCCCGACCCGAATGTCCATCGGGAAGTCATCGCTGACCGTGTCGTAAGCAACCCCTCCGAACAGGTTGACGGCCGTGACCCCCAACGCGATGTCCGAGACGCCGAAGCCGCCGAAGTGCATGTCGGGAAAGACCGTGCGAAAGCCGAGGTCGAACGAGAACCCGTTCCCCGTCGCTTCCCCGGCCTGCACCGTCAGGATCTTGATCCGTGCGCCGAGCGACATGTCAATGGCGAAGTTCGGCAAGAACGGAAAAACGCTCGGATCGACTCCGGCGCCGAACAGGAATCCCGTGTTTCGGTACGCGAGGGTGTCCGTCGGATCCCCGTTTTCGTCGTATCCCTGAATCCCCGTTGAACCTAACAACAGCGCCGCCACGCCCCAGTTGCGAAACGTCAGGGCCAACGCCGAATAGCTCGCCTGTCCCAAGTACGATGCGTAGAACGAGCTGAAGCTGATCCCCGGAAGCTCGGAGAGGCTCGCCGGGTTGTAGTAGAGCGTCTCCGCTCCGCTGACGATCGACAGCCCCGCCGCGGCCGCCCCGAGCATGCCAACGCCCGGTTCGATCTCGAAAACGGTCCGCGCCTGCTGCGCGCCCCCCGAAAGGCCCAGCCCCACGCTGAGGAGGGCCACCATCACTACGATCTTGGTCCGTTTCACAGTCGTTCCCTCCCTTTAGCGGACAATCAGAAGGCGGAAAACCTCCGACCGGTTCGCGCCCGTCACGGTGACGACACAGAAGTAGAGCCCGTTCGGCAGCCCGCCGCCTCCGGCCGTACGAAGATCCCACACGAAGGCCGTTTCGCCCTCCGGAAGCTCCTGCTCGAGGACCAACCTGCCGAGCAGATCGTAGACTCGAAGGATCGGATCGGTCGCCCCGTCCGGCAGGAAGTAGGTGAACGTCGCCTCCGTCTCCGCTGGGTTCGGGAACGCGAACAGAACCGCCCGCACCGGGCCGGTCACGGTCACGTCGACCGTCTTCGCGGCGCTCCGTGCGCCACGTGCGTCGACCGCCACCACTTCCACGGTGAACGTGTCCGACGTCGTGTAGACATGGGTCGTGTTGCCTTCCGTGGTCTCAGCGGTTTCGCCGTCCCCGAAGTCCCACTCGTAGCGATCGATCGCGTCACCATCCGGGTCGGTGACGTTCGTCGCCGTCAGAGTGACGGTGTCTCCCGGTCCGGGTGCCGTCGGCGTCGCCGTGAGGCCGCCGATCGTCGGTGGATCGTTGCCGACGATGATTTCGATCGTCGCCGTGTCGGTGTCTCCACCGGCATCGGTGATCGTCAGCGTCACGGTGTACGTGCCTTCCGCCGCGAACGAATGCGTCGGATTCGCCACGGTGCTCGTCGTCCCGTCGCCGAAGTCCCATTCATAATCGAACGCCGTTCCGGCAGGCTGATCGGGATCCGTCACCGTCGCGGCGAACTCGACGTCCTGATCGACCGCCGGCTCTTCGGGGTCTGCCGTCAACTCGTCGATCGTCGGCGGCTCGTTCGGCGGTCCTTCGACCTCGATCTGCTCGCTGACCGTTCCGGTCACGCCCCGCTCGTCGGTGACGGTGAGAGTGACGGTGTACGTCCCGCCGGCGGCGTACTGGTGCGTCGGGTTCCGGAGGTTCGAGGTGTTCCCGTCTCCGAAGTTCCAGTGCCAAGCGTCGATCGCATCGCCGTCGGGATCGGTCGCAGTGGCGGTGAACTGGATCGTGTCGGTCGTCGTGAACTGCATCGGACGGATCGACGCCGCAGCCGTCTGCTCGACCTTCTCGTACGTGAACTCGGGCACCGGACGGTGGTTCGTCTCGAGCGTCCACGGGTTGCCCACGATCGCCTTGTCGTACGAGACGAGGCTCTCGGTGTGCAGGACGCGCGTCTCCAGTTGCAGCGTCCGGCCGGCCACCATCTCCTCCGGCTCGGCCAGCGTCACGTAGACGTGGATCCAGACCTCCGACCCGCCCGACTTGTCCGTGATCTGGTTGTTGGCGAACGTATCGATGCGGACGCCGCCCGTCCGGAAGCCGGACAGATCGGTCGTCTCACCCATCGGCAGCTCGGTCCCGGTCTCGGTGTCGCTTCTCGTGATCTCGATCTTGACGACGTCGGGGTTCTCCCGCGCCGTGCCGAGGTTCTTGATCACGAACGGATGCATCGACACGGCGGCGGTGTTCTCGTCGATGTCCATGCCATAGATCCGCTGGACCTCGGCCCGTTGACCGGAGTAGATCGTTCCTCCCTCCGGCGGCGTCAGGTTCTCGAGGACCTCCAGGCCCGCCTCGTAGAGGGTGATCGTCGACGGGAAGGCAACCGCATCACTCCAATACTGGTTGGCGCCTCCATTTGGTTCATTCCCTCGCACCCGAACCTGCGGCTTCAGCGTGTGCCCGTCGGTCGGCGTTGCGAGCTCGTAGTAGATATTGAGCTCGAGCTCTCCATCATCGTTGACCAGCGACGCCGCCACGGCTGCAAGATTCAGGATGATCCCCGCGCCGAAGTCGGCAAGGACCGCTGCGGTGTCCTCGTAAGCCAGCTGTGTCCCGCCCGACTTGACCTCGATCGACGCCAGCTCGGCACCCGTCGCGCTCCCGAGGTTCTGGATCTCGATCTGAGTGGCCCGGATGTTGCTGCCGTTGGAGTCGACGTCCTTCACGGTAACCGTCTGCAGGAGCATCTCGCCGGTCGCGAGGGTGCCGGAGGCGACCTGGCCGCTGTCCTCGGAGATCTCCTCGAAGCCCTGCTTGCGGATCGTCACCGTCGTCTTGGAGGTGGCGTTTTGGTCGTAGGCCACCTCGTTTCCGGCAGCGCCCTCCTTGACGTGCAGCGTCGTCTTCGTCCGGATCGTCCGGTTGTCCGTCACGTCGCCCCGGTCCTCGATCAGCATCTCGACCGTCACGGTCGCTGATCCATTGTCGGGGACGGCCAGCGGAAGCCCCGCGAAGTCGTCGAAGTCAATCGGCATCGGGCTCGCCGGGGCCCAGTTCACCCATCCTGTGGTGTAGTCCACGCCGCCAATCCGCAATGTTACGCGGATCTCATCGATGTCAGTCGTGGTTGCTGTACCGAGGTTCTCAACTCTCACAATGACATTGGAGCCCGTTTGCACCCACTTCACATCGTTCCCGTTCGCATCGAGGTCGGAGAAGACCGCGACCTGAACGATCCCGTCGTCGAGCGGGTTCAAGTACTGGGTCGCTACCTCGTTCGAGATGATGGTGTCGAAGCCGCCGTCCCGGATCGTCTCCCCGGTCCGATCGGAGATCCATGCGCTGGTGTACGAGGTGGAGCCCATCTGGTAGTGGAACTTCACCCGCAGGTTGACGGTCTCTCCGCCGGAGACGGTTCCGCCGATCGTCACCCGAATCCGGATGTCGTGGGTCGTCCCCTGGGCCACGGTGTAGCCGCCGAGGTTGATCGTGACCCCGGTGCTCAATCCGGCCAGATTCGTCGAATCGCCCAACTCCGCTCCGCCGTCGAGCACGCGAATCCGATCGATCTGCGCGTGCGTCGCGGTGCCCGTGTTCTGGACGGTCACCGACGTGAGCGTCGTATCTCGCGACGTGTCGCCGCGGACGCGAATCTCCATCACCCGGATCTCGTCCGTCGGGTTCAAGTTGCCCGCTGCGACGTTCTCGTCTGTGAAGTTCGGGGCCGCCAGCGCTGTGATCGATGTCAGCCCGATCAACAACAGAACGATGGCGGTCGCTCGCCGACACGTGCTGTTCATCCTCGGCCTCCTGTTGCGGCGTCGAACAAGGAATGCATGCATATCAAGCCCTTCCACGGGCGAGTATAGGATCTCGGCAAAATCATGACGGAGAGCCGCGTCCGTGCGATCCCGCGTCTCTGTCGCAAGTTCAGGGGACGGTTGTCCGAGAGCGAGAATCCTCTGGTTGTGGTGCCTCCCGCTGCCGTCTCTCGTTTGGGAGGAGCGCCATCCGAACGGCGTCGAGCGTGATCCGGTAGCGGTCGAGCCGCCCGTCCGAGAGGTGGTAGATCGCGCCGCGATCATCGGCGTCGTCGACCGACAGACCCAGCCGGAGCGCTTCGCGGAGCGGTGTCCCGGCCAGGACCGTCGCGCGAAGCCCCTCCGGAAGCTCGTATCCCGGGCCGAGCCCGAGGAAGATCCGCCCTTCGCGATCGGCGACCGCGCAGACCTGGCCGCTGAGCCACGCGTCGGTCCCGGGAAGGCGGATCAACCCCGCCTCGACGCCCACCCCGAAGTCTGCATCGGACCGGGCAAGCCCCGCCTCCGCCCGCGCGATCGCTCCTCGGGCGACGTCGTCGCCGAGCGGCTGCTCCGGGAGCCCGGCGGGCGGATCGACCGCCCCAACGGTCACTTCGACGCCTCGATGCCACTCCGCGAAGACGGCGCGCACTGCCCGCAGCTTGGTCCGGTTTCGCGTCGCGACATAGACGTTCATCCGTCCATCCTATCGGTCCTTCTGGCCTTGCGCAACGCCAAATACTCAGCTAGTCTGTCTCCATAATGGCCCACGTTGTCGCCACGAACCGTAGAGCACGACACGAGTACGACATCCTCGACAGGATCGAGGCGGGGATCGTGCTCACCGGAACGGAGATCAAGTTCCTCCGCGCCGGCCGCTGCTCGATCCAGGACGGCTTCGCCGTCGTCCGGCGGGGCGAGGCAACGCTCAAGGGTGTCCACATCGCGCCGTACCAGCAGGGCTCAATCCACAACGTCGATCCGCTCCGCGATCGCCGACTCCTTCTTCACCGGCAAGAGATCCGCCGCCTCACCACGCAGCTTCAGGAGCGCGGCTACACCCTCGTTCCTCTGCGAATCTACTTCAAGCGCGGCTACGCCAAGGTCGAGCTTGGCCTGGCCAAGGGGCGCGCGACGTACGACAAGCGGAGGAAGCTGCGCGAGGAGGACGAGAAGCGCCGGACCGACGAGGCGCTCAAGCGCTACTCAAGAGGTCAACAGGTCTGATGTCTCGCCAAGCCGCAAAGGGCGCCAAGGATGGATGAGAACCAGATCGGACGTGTGGTCGTGGACACCGCGATCGCAATCCACAGGGACCTTGGACCCGGTCTTCTTGAATCCGTGTACGAGGTTGTGCTGGCACATGCCTTGACGGAGCGAGGACTGCGGATCAAGCGGCAGGTACCGATCGCTTTCGAGTACTCGGGGCACCGTTTCGAGGAGGGTTTCCGAGCGGATGCGGTCGTGGAGGGCAAAGTCATCCTAGAAGTCAAGTCGGTAGAGACTCTCAAGGATGTACACAAGAAGCAGCTTCTGACCTATCTGAGACTGACAGGGATGCGATTGGGATTCCTTCTCAACTTCGGAGCTTCCCTGATGAAAGAGGGCATCGTCCGTATCGTCAACGGGCTTCCCGATGAATGACCCTTTGCGTGCTTGGCGCCTTTGCGAGGAACTCGCCGTTAGCTTCTAAACAGCACGGCTTCGCGCTTGAACAGCCGGACGGCGGCGGCGATCAGAACGGCTCCGCAGACGACGTTGGCGATGAGGGTGTACACGATATTCGAGGCGACCAGCTCGCCGACGATGATCCCCTGCAGTGCGTACAGCGCGTTGGCGACGGGGATGAGATATCGCGCTCCTTCGAAGGTGATCCCGCCGGTCATCGACATCATTCCGACCAGCACGATCACCATGTAGATCGGAAGAAGGTAGGTGCTCGCCTCCTTCTGGCTTCGCGCGTACGTCCCGACGATGATCACCAGCGACGCGAGGATCACGGCGAGCGGCACGAGCACGACGAGCATCCACCCGAGCGCCGGGAGGTCGAGCCGGAAGACGGCGGTTCCGGAGACGCCGGTCGGCGTCAGCCCGCCGCCGAAGAAGCGCACCCCGATCAGCAACCCGACCGCGGACAGGATGGACGACGTCAGCGAGACGGTGAGGACAGCGAGGAATTTCCCGAGGACGATCTCGGTTCGCGACAGCTGGCTGACGAGGAGCGTGGCGATCGTGCTCCGCTCCTTCTCCCCGGCGGTGATCTCCGCCCCGAGCCCCATCGCGCCGGTCAGGATCGCCAGGACCATGAAGTATGGAAGCAGGCGGCTGAGGATCATCCGGCCGAGCGATTCGCCGGTGGCGACATCGCGCGTCTCGACCGTCAGCGGCGGCGTCAGCTCGTCGATGTCGTATCCGAGCGCGTCGAGCTTCTCGCCGACGACCCGTTGGAGGTACGCCTCGAGGAACCCTCGCACCCGGGAGGCCGCGATCGGAGCGAACGGGTCGGCCTGGTCGTAGTACAGCGTCACGTCGAGGCCGACCCCCTCTCCGCCGGTCTCCTTGTCCACGACCATCAGCACGTGCCCCTCGTCGGCCTTCAGCCCGGCGAGCCCCTCGTCGACCGAGCCGCCCCGAAGCCAATGCAGCGTCGTGTCCGCCGTCAGCTCGGCGCCGAACGTCTCGTCCTCCGACCGGTCGATCACGAGGATCGTCGGGACCAGCGATTCGTACCGGACCCGCTCCGCTTCGTTGAATTGGCCGATCACCGAGAGGACGAGCGGGTAGAAGATCAGCGGGAAGAAGACGGTGAGGAAGAGCGTCCGCCGGTCCCGGACCGCGCCGGTCAGCTCCTTCGAGAAGAGCAGTCGAACGTTCTTCCACATCGTGCCGGCGCCTAGAACTCCGCGCTTTCGGATTCGGAACCGGTCGGCTCCACGGTCGAAGACTCCGTCTGCACGGATCCCTCATCTGAGGGCGGCACCTCCTCCGACTCGGCCTCGGATTCCTCGACCGCCGGAGGCGGCTCGGCCGGAGGGGCTTCCTCCACCGTCTCGCCGATCTCGACGTCGATCGACGGCGACGCCTGACCGCCGCGCGTGTTCGGAGCGACGTCGTCCTTGTACAGGACGATTGACTTCAGCGATTCGGCGACGCCGGACGCGTTCTGCGCGTAGAAGGTCACCTGACGCGGCCCGTCCGGCCCTTCGATCGTGAACGGCCGCGAGTACTGCCGCCACCCGCCCCCGTCCATCCGGTAGTAGATCCGCGTCTCCCCGTAGGTCGAACTCTGCACGAGGCGAAGGGTGATCGGCGATTTCGACGTGATCCAGGTGCCTCGCTCGTCGGCGTGCGTCGGCTCGCCGACCTCGAGCACGGTCTCCGGAGGGTGGTTGTCCAGGAACAGGGAAACCGTCTGCTTCGGCTCGACGTTTCCGAGGTGGTCGATCGCGTAGTAGATCAGCTTCCGCGGGCCGTCGTCCCCGGTGAGGTAGATCGGTCCCGTATAGACCTGCCACTCCCCGCCGTCGACCGCGTAGTGAATCTCGGCGACGCCGCTCCCCGGATCGATCGACGAAAGGGTGATCGGCGTCTCGGAGGTGACGAGGAGCGCGCCGTCCGGGGTGACCCGGTTCCCGGCGAAGCCGAGGCCCGCCGGCGCGACGCGGGTCCACTCGACCGGTGGATCGACCAACGGATACCGGTCGTAGACGCGGGAGTAGGCGACGTCTCCGATCCCGTCCCCGTCGCCGTCCCCGCCGCGATAGTCGCTCCAGTAGTTGCCGCGGCACGGTTCGTACCACAGGTTCCAGCCGTTCGGGTCGTACGCGCTCATCCCGTTGCCGAGAAACGCGTTCCCGGCGACGAGGTTGCCCTTCGAGTTCGCCCCCATGACGACGCCGTACCGACTCTCGGCGATGGCGTTCCCGGCGAGCACGTTCTGCGTCGAGTCGAGAAGGTAGACGGCGGTGTCGGCAAGGCCGATCTGCACACCGTTCACGCAGCCGTTGCACACCGTGTTGAAGTAGATCCCCGCGAGGCGCGTCCGCTCGATCACGCAGTCGCGGATGACGAAATACGCCGTCGTGTGATCGACGTAAATCCCGTAGTCGGCCTTCGGCGAGTCGACCCGCCAACCCTCGATCACGTACGGATCGTCCGCCGTCCCCGATCCGGACATCACTCCGTTCTCGATCGTGAAATCATCGTTCCCATAGATGTAAATCGGTTCCCGGGTTCCCCACCACAGATACCCTCCGCCTCCGACCTGCCCCCCCACCAGGACGACCGACAACACGACGACCAACGCGGCCGCCGTCGTGAGTACGACCTTCCTGCCCATCATCGCCTCCTTGATTTCATTGACCTCTTGCGCGGCCACCAGGATACCACGTCCGCCCCGCCTCGGGAACCCTCATTCGACCGATTCCCGTCCCACCGCTGAGAAGAAGATCTCCTCCAGGTCGTCGGCCCCGTACCGCTGCGCCAGCTCCTCGAGCGTCCCGAGGGCCTGAAGCCGTCCGCGATAGAGGATCCCGATCCGGTCGCACAGCTTCTCCGCCACCCGCATGATATGGGTCGAGACGATGATCGTCCGGCCCTGTTCGCGGAAGAGGTCGATCGTCTCAACGACCGTCCGCGCCGCCATGACGTCGAGACCGAACGTCGGCTCGTCGAAGATCAGCACCGGCGGGTCGTGCAGGATGCTCCGGGCGAGCGAGAGCTTCTGCTTCTCCCCGGTGGAGAACGTCCCGACCCGGCGGTCGGCGAGCTCGCTCATGTCGAGCATCGCGAAGATCTCGTCGGATCGGCTTCGGATCTCCTCCGGCGAGAGGTTGTTGATCCGCCCGAAGAAGCGGAGCGTCTCGCGGGCGGTGAACCGGTCGTAGAGGCCGGTCTCCGTGGCAAGGAAGCCGATCTGCTCCCGGACCTCGCCGGGCTGGGCGCGAACGTCGAACCCGGCGATCGCCGCCGTCCCCTCGGTCGGTGTCAGAATCGTCGCCAGCATCCGGAGCGTCGTCGTCTTCCCGGCGCCGTTCGGACCGAGAAGGCCGAAGATTCGACCGGCGGGGCACTCGAACGACACGTCGACCGCCGCGTCGATCGTTCCGCGCCGCGAGCTGAAGCGCTTCGTCAGCCCCTTCGCCGCGACCAGGATCTCGCTCATATCGTCTCCGTTTCGACCGTCTCCTGCAGCACCTCGGGGACGCGCACGCGCCCGTCCTCCGTCTGATTGTTCTCCAGAATCGCCGCCATCAGACGGGAGGTGGCGAGCCCCGAGCCGTTCAGGGTGTGGACGAACTCCGGCCTCTCCTTCGGCGCCGGGCGGTAGCGGATGTTGCCTCGCCGCGCCTGGAACGCCTCGCAGTTCGAGCAGGAGGAGACCTCGTAGTACCGCCCTTGGCCCGGGAGGTAGACCTCGAGGTCGACCGTCTTGCTCGACTGCTGCGCCATGTCCTCGGTCGCCAGCAGGACGACCCGGTAGTGCAGGCCGAGCGCCTCCAACACCGATTCGGCGTCGGCGATCAGGGTCTCCAGCGCTTCGTACGACGCCACGGGCGTGGTGAACTTGAATATCTCCACCTTGTTGAACTGGTGCACGCGGATCAGGCCGCGCTCGTCCTCCCCGTAGCTTCCCGCCTCGCGGCGGAAGCACGGCGTGTAGGCGACGTAGCATTTCGGCAGCTCGTCGGCTGCCAGGATCTCGTCCCGATGCAGGTTGACGAGCAGGCTCTCCGCCGTCGGATTCAGATACAGGTCGTCCCGCTCGATGTGGTAGACGTCGTCGGCGAACTTCGGCAG
>Ga0180434_10003659_pt1 | contig 19423 bp, 15 predicted proteins | sample SS_ome_7_FD_132453 | JGI IMG/M metagenome (GOLD analysis project Ga0180434, IMG submission 132453) | Hypersaline lake sediment archaeal communities from the Salton Sea, California, USA - SS_1_D_2 metaG | ecosystem: Environmental > Aquatic > Non-marine Saline and Alkaline > Hypersaline >...
GATTATGATGTAAAAATAATTTTAAATCCTCGATTAGGTATTTTGTTTGAAGGTAACAAAGATAACGTAAACACTATCATGGCGATGGTTCGTGATGCAGTTCAGCAAGAGTTAGAGCGGTGCACTGTTTCTCAATAAAATGTTTATTGAGAAAAAAGTTATTTTTTATGCGAATTCGACATTTCTAGCAATTCTTCTTCTGTTTTTATATATGTAATCTGATTTTCCGAACATTCTAGTTTTTCTGCCGCGTGCTCAACGGCTTTTTTAAATGGTTCTTTAGATTCAGCTTTAAATGTTTGTTCAGAATAGGGGGTTTTTGCTAAATACCATAGAGGTTTATCTTTGTACCTACAATATCCTCTTTTTTTAAATCGATGTGGGGATTCTTTATAACTTGCAATTGTGACCACCGCTGAGAATAATTCTTCAATATTTAATGTTTTTTCCATTTTTTTACGGTAAATTTCATGTTCGATGCGGTCTTGGTTTCCAAAAGCTATGAGCGTGAAATTTTTTACAAGTTTTTGTAGGCGCTCAATTGCTGGTTCGTTTGGTTGTGGATCAGTTCCTACGGCAATCATTTCTTTTATTGCTTGATCAGAAAGCTGTACGTTAAGTTCTGAGTTAATTTTTTTAGATAGCTTATGTACAATATTTCCCTTGCCAATTGTATCTTTTTCAATTTCTTTAGCCCACCCATGAATTTTGCCGGTATTGCGTGCTAATTTAAAAGAACCAGTTATTCCAACTGCTGTGAGTAATGAAAATGCTGATTTTAAAGCACCTACAATTTTTTCCGAATCTCTGTTTTCACTAAATATTTCTAAAGAACATGCTAGGATGGTTCTTTTGGGTTCCATTCCTACAAATGAAAAACTCGTTAATGTAGCTGTCAAAAAAAATAAAATACGTCTTGATTTCATAAATCCCCCTGAATTACTAAATAATGTTTAGAATTAGTGTAATAGGCAATGATGGTTTAAGACAAGGGTTTTCTGGTTCAACTATGTTATTTTTTTATGCGTGAATGGGTTTTGATCGCTTTCTTTGCTTATTTTATTCTCTTTGAAATGTTTATTCTGGATTTATTTGCGTGTTGTGTATATTTTCCTCTTTACAGATCTTTACAAAATCCTGTTTTTAGGGGATACTAGATATAAATGTTTGTATGAATTAAATCATTAAGGATTGAATAAATGAAAAAGAAGATTCACCCAGAACTTCATGAAGTAACAACTCATTGTGCATGTGGCGCATCATTTGAAACATTGTCTACCGTTTCAGAGATAAAAACAGTTATCTGTTCACAGTGTCATCCGTTTTTTACCGGTGAACAAAAATTCTTGGATACAGCTGGACGAATTGAAAAATTCGAGAGACGCTACAAGAAAAAAGCTAAGAAGTAGCATTGTTACCCATCTGTTTATGGTAGTTCAAAATGATAGAACTTTCATGGGACGCGATAAAAGAGCGTTATGCTGAGTTAAATACTCAACTTTCCGATCCTTCACTCGACAGCTCTAAGCGAAATAAGTTACAAAAAGAGCATGCTTTTTTGTCGTCAATTCTTGATAAAAAAAATAGTGTCGATCTTCTTGATACTAAAATAAAAGATACAAAAGAAGCTGCTATTGAGTCTGAAGATGAAGAATTTGCTGAACTTTGCAATGAAGAGGTTTCTGATCTAGAAGCTCAACGTATACAGATTTTTTCAGAACTTAATGATCTTGCTTTCCCGCCACCAAAACATGATAATCGGTCAGTGTATCTCGAGATTCGTGGTGGTGCCGGTGGCCAGGAAGCGGCATTATTTGCAGCCGATCTCATGAGAATGTATACCAACTATGCCTTATCAAGAGGTTGGAAAGTATCTGTCGAAAGTTCTAGTTCTACCGATCTTGGTGGATTTAGGGAAGTTGTTCTTTATATAAAAGGAAAAAATGCATACGGACATTTAAAACATGAATCCGGAGTGCATCGTGTTCAGCGTGTTCCTGCAACAGAAGGTTCTGGAAGAGTTCATACGTCAACCGCAACAGTAGCTGTTTTGCCTGAGGCGAAAGAAGTTGATGTTGATATAAATCCTAATGATTTGCGTATTGATGTTTATCGTGCAAGTGGTGCGGGCGGACAGCATGTTAATACGACTGATTCTGCTGTTAGAATAACTCACGTTCCAACAGGCGTTGTTGTTGCGTGTCAAGATGAGCGTTCCCAACATAAAAATAAAGCGAAAGCAATGAAGATTTTACAATCAAGGCTTCTTGCTCATCAAGTGGAAAAACAAGCGTCTGAACGGTCTGAAAAGCGTAAAGAGCAGGTTGGAACTGGTATGCGTGCAGAAAAGGTACGAACCTATAACTTCCCTCAAAATCGAGTTACTGATCATCAAGTTGATGTAACGTTAAAAAATTTAGACAAAGTTATTCTGGGCGACCTTGACGAAATTATTCAGCAGCTGCGAAAAAAAGACAACAGAGATCGACAAAAGCATCCATTATTGTCATAAATTTTTCTTATTTTTTCCTTTCGTTTTTTTTAATATTCATTATCTTTAATATATCATTTCACAATTTTAGTCTGTGATTTTAATCTTTAGATATCGTTTGTGGGTCGCGCTTTTCGGCGATTCGGGTTTTTTATGTTTAATGCCGAAGGAGTATGTATGCTTTCTTATTTGCTTGAGTATAATCGTTATCTCAATATTGTTGGAATTGCTGTTGTAATTGGTCTAGGATTTCTCTTTTCGCGAAAAAGATCGCATATTAAGTGGCGATTGGTTGCAAGCGCGTTGGGATTGCAATTTGCTATAGCTATTCTTGTTTTAAAGGTTAATATTGGGCGTCGGATAGTCGAGGCTGTTGCAGTTGGCGTTAGCAAGATATATCAATTTGCAGATCATGGCTCTCGTTTTATTTTTGGCAATCTTGTTGATGCCGATGGAGCATGGGGATTTATTTTTGCATTTAAGATTTTGCCGGTAATTATCTTTTTTGGAGCACTTACGGCACTGTTGTTTCATTTACGCATAGTTCAGTTTTTTGTTTCATTGGCTGAACGTTGCATTCGGCCGCTGCTTAAAACGTCGGGCGCAGAGACACTCTGCGCGGTTGCAAATAGTTTTTTGGGACAAACTGAGGCGCCACTGCTTGTTAAAAATTATCTTCGCTCTATGACGAAATCTGAGTTGTTTGTGGTGATGGTTAGTGGAATGGCAACAATAAGTGGGGCAATACTGGTAGTTTTTGCAGCTATGGGAGTTCCTGCAGATCATATGTTGGCTGCGAGTGTTATGGCTATACCGGCTTCAATAATGATGGCAAAGATATTATATCCAGAGACAGAAAAAACGGAAACCGCTGGCGATATGAATGTTAATTTTGAGCCTCAATCAAAAAATGCTCTTGATGCAATATCGGTGGGAACATCGGATGGTTTACGGTTGGCTGTTAATGTTGCCGCTATGCTTATTTCATTTATAGCCTTGTTTGCGCTTGCAAATTATATTATTGCTCTTTTTGCCATAAAGATTAATGTGCTTTTGGCGGCAGGTGGAATAGGTTTCCAGCTTCCTGTTATGACGTTAGATGTTATATTCTCGTACATTTTTGCACCGTTTGCTTATTTGCTTGGTTTTACTGGAAGCGATGCAACGGCTGCTGGGGAATTGCTTGGAATTAAAGTTACCGTTAATGAGTTAGTTGCATATAGTAAGATGATTACATTAAATCTTTCTGAACGTACAAAAGATATTATTACCTATGCACTATGTGGATTTTCGAATTTTTCCTGTATCGGCATTCAAATTGGTGGTATAGGGGCGCTTGTCCCTGAAAAACGCCGTTGGCTTACTGAATTAGGACTTTTTGCAGTGTTGGGAAGTTCAATGGCTAATTTATTGTCTGCGTTAATTGCGGCATTTTTAATATAAAAATTGTTATTAAAGATATAAAAAAGTCCCGTGAAAAACGGGACTTTTTTTTGAAATTAGTTGCTTGATTATAATCCTTCTGGTGGAGCAGATGGAATTGGATATGGTTGATAATATGGATCGGGTTGGTAATTGTTCCCTTGCTTGGCTTTTTCTTTTTTTACACGCTCTTTTATTATAATTAGCTGTTGTAATATTTTATTTAGTTCCGTTTTTACCCCATTTATAATGCGTGATTCAGATCCTGATTGCTCAAATATTTTGATAAATTTATCTGCAGTTAACATTGCAGTTACTTGACGAACGGCTTGAGTTGCTTGTTTTACTTCTTGTTTTATCTCTTTTATCATTGAGTTGTGAGTTTTAACGGCTACATCAAGATCATTGCACACTCTTTTGCATGATCGATATGCTGCCGCTTCCTCATGAGCTCTTTTAATATCAGCGTTATGTAATTCCTGAGTTCGTTGATCTTTTCGCTTAACTTCAAGCTCTTCTTGAAGTTCGCCTGTTAAAACTTCGGTAGCTGTGCGCAAGAGTGTTTCTAGTGATTTAAGTTTTGTTTTTTCGATATCAGAAATATTATTTTGGTTCAGCTTTTGAATAAGCATACGATATGAATGTATATTGTCTTTTAGTGATCCAATGTATGTGCGATTTCGATATGGTTGTGCCCCGCAGGATTGATCTACAAGTTGTTTAATATTTCTTTGGTTGAGCTGGCCATCCTTAAGAAGCCGTAATTCTTTATTGTATTGGGTTATTATATTTTCTAAGTAATGTGAAGCATAATAAACTTTTAGAGAGCAAAGCTTTTTTGTCAAGTCTGAAACTGCTGTTTCGATAGGTTTTGAATCTTTTGTAGGATTTTGTGAGTTGAAGGGTGTTGTTCGTTGTAGTGTTTCTAACGTTGTGCGGTCTTTTTTTACTTCTTGTATATGGCGTTTTAGGGCCGGTAGAGACATATCGCTAACTTCTGGAGCCTCATCATGTCTTTTTCTTATATCGCTTGTTTTTTTGTATGCATCTCTTCTTTGATTCTTTTCATTTTTTTCTGTTATCCATGGAACAATGGTATTTTCTGCCACAACGGTTGTTATGACACCCGCTGTAAAGATTCCGGCAACTACTGCAAGCATCTCCCCTGTTATCGTTTCGTCTGTTTTTGTTACATTATTTGCGAACAAAAGAACAAGGAGCAGGGATGTTGAATATATTTTATTCATGTATATCCTTTGACGTTGATTTTGTGTTTTATAAAAAAAATGCGCTGTAATTACAGCGCATTTTTTTGTTTTTTATGCAATTTACTATGTTATTCTATTGATTTTTCAGGACTTGCATTAGTAAATCTTAAAACATAACCATGTTCATATATATGTTGTAAGAGTAAGTATCCAGTTGCAAGAGAAAGGAAACTCGATATTGTTTTTTTGCAATCACCCATCATGTCAAGGAAGTGTCCACAAATACCTCGAGCCGGAGTGCTTTCGGTGCATCCAATGTAATCACCACTTAATTTAAGAAGGGATTGATATTTTTTTTGTCCTACAATCCCCATGTTGTATAAATTCTTTAGATTGTGCCATAGTTTTTTTGTTGCGGCTTCAATTTCTTTATCTGAGGATGCGTTTTTGCTGGATCGTAACCATTTTGTTGATTTATTTGAATAGTGATTCCAAAGAATGTGCAACGATTCTTTAATTTCTTTCCATGAATATTCTTCTTCTGCTGGTATTACAGATTTAGGTGATTTTCTAAGGCATTGCCACATTGGTACTAGGAAAATCAGTGCCGCAGCCCATTTTGTTCGTGTTATTTTATGTTTCCTTGCTTCTATTTTAGTGTTGTCTACATCCTTTTCTGATGCCAACGTTACATTTGATGCTGTAAGCAGCATGGTTAATGCTAGCAATGATGTAGAAAATTGTTTTTTGATACGTAGGTTCATCTTGTGTATCACCTCATGTTAAAGATTGAAAAGAATATAAAAACGACGAAAATTATACCGTCTAAGAATAGTCTATTTAAACAAATCGTCAATAAATTTTGTCTGCTAACCCTATTTAATAAGGCATTATATTGAGGTCGTAACAGTTTAATAACAGTTTAATCTGAGTGGGTTTAATTCCCCGAGGCTTGCCTCGTAATAAGTTCGAATGGTTCGATACGATGCTTCGCATCACTCACCACGAACGGGATCCCTGTATTTTGATACCCCGTCAGCTTGCTGCGGGGAGCTTCATTAGATGACGAGATTGAGAAACGTTATTTTATAGATATTGGTAAACGTAGAGCGTTAGCATGCTTATAAACGTTATCAATACCGGGATTTTTACCGGTTTAAAATTCCACAATTTATACGCTAAATTTAAAAATGTCAGAGCAATTAATACAGGGTAACCAATATATGTAATCGGTCCGGCTGTTAAGTTTAGTACGGTCCCAAGCCCAGCTGTTGCGAGAGGTAGGCAGGTAAGAAGACTGATAAACAATGCAGGAATAAATTGAATTTTTCTTTTGAAAATTTCACGCTGTGTGTATGTTGCGATTACTGCAGCCAATGAAATAGCGGTAGAGTAGCATGCGAGAAATACGGATATACTGATAATAATACCGCCGTGGTGCGTGAGAATTTTAAAGGCAACTTCACGGAAAAGTTCTCCAACGTTTGAATAACTCATTCCTAGGCCGTGAAACGCTCCAATATAATTTATTCCGATATAAATTGCCGAAAGTAATGATGCGCCAATAACTCCTGATTTAAGTCCAATGATGGCCTGCTGTTTATGGGAAAGATGCTCTTGTTTTGTCCCTTTTGATATAGCATTTAAGACTATTGATGCGAAAAAGATGGTTCCTAAAAGATCGAGTGTTGCATATCCAAGTTTTATATTTTCTTTGAATGTGTAGAGCAACGATGCAGAGTTATCAAATGTTGTATCAGCGGTCAAAATACCTTTTATGATGATTACTAACAGTGATGTAAGAAGAATCGGGCTTATAACGTTACCAAGAACATTTACGACTTTGTTTTTCCTAAATGATCCAAGGAATGTAAGTCCCAAAAATATAAGACTATATATAAAAGATGACCATGGATTTATTGTATTTAATGGAGCTGGAAGAAACGGTGTCGTCATTACATGCGAAAGTGTAATAATTCGCGGAAGCGCAAGAAGTGGGCCAATGATAATCATGCAGAGCAATACAGTGAGTTTCCCAGGTACTTTACCAAGCCGGCCAAAAAAAACATCATATTTACCATTAAAAAATATCATGCTCACAAGTCCAATTATTGGTAAACAGACTGCAGTGAGAATGAAACCGAGAATTCCGATAAAATGTTGATTTCCAGAGTTGATTCCAACTAAGACGGGGTATACGAGATTTCCTGCTCCAAAAAGCATGGAAAAAATCGCAAGGCCGACCGAAATTGTGGTAGAATTAAAAAATCTTTTCATTGTTTACTTTTATATATAATTTTGAAATTATACTATGCTTTTTATTGAACTAATTTTGTTTTGTAAATATAAAAATGATACCTTGTTTTTTGAGATTTGTAAAAAATTATAGAATGGAAAATGTTTATATTTATCGGTTTTTCTTGGCTATAAAATACGATAAAGTGTCATAAATAAATATTGAAAGAGATTTTTTTATGAAATATATCAAAGATTTTGAAAAAATTAGAATGAGTGATTTATCCATGGTCGGAGGGAAAAATGCTTCCCTTGGTGAAATGATATCGGCTCTTTCCTGCAAAGGAATTTTAATTCCTTCTGGCTTCGCGGTTACAGCAGATGCTTATTGGTATGTTATTGAAACAAATGATCTTCTTGATCGAATGAAAACGATTTTGAATGATATAACTGATATTTCTGACTTATCTGTTCTTGCAAAAGTGGGGAAAGAAATTAGAAGTATTATTGATAAGGCCGAAATACCTGAAGATCTTATAAATCAAATTAAGCGAGCATATGAAGATCTTTCACAAAAGTATGGTAAAGAAAAAATAGATGTTGCGATACGTTCATCTGCGACGGCAGAAGATTTGCCGACAGCATCTTTTGCCGGTCAACAAGAGACATTTTTAAATGTTAGTGGGGCTGATGAGGTTGTTTTTTATTATCAGAAATGTTTAGCATCTTTGTTTACCGATCGAGCAATTGTTTATCGTGTTACTCATGGGTTTGATCATTTTAAAGTTGCCCTTTCTGTTGGGGTTCAAAAGATGGTTCGTTCGGATAAAGCGAGTGCCGGTGTTGCATTTTCTTTAGATACGGAAACTGGTTTTGATAAATCTATTTTAATTAACTCATCATACGGTTTGGGAGAAAGCTTAGTAAAAGGTCTGGTAAATCCGGATGAATTTACGATATTTAAGACGACGTTAGAACAAGGATATTATCCGATTATTCGTAAATCATTGGGTGATAAAAAAGCGATGATGGTTTATACCGATAATCCTGAAAAGCCGGTTAAAACAGTTTCTGTGCCAGAAGTTGAGCGATATCAATTTTCGATAAACGATGATGAAGTTGTAGAAATTGCAAAATCTGTAAATATTATTGATAATTATTACTCTGAAAAAAAAGGTTCCTGGCAGCCTATGGACGTTGAATGGGCTGTAGATGGTATTGACGGTCATATTTATATAGTTCAGGCTCGGCCTGAAACGGTCCATGCAAGAAAATGTGGAGATACGTTAATACGATATGAGTTGACGGAACACAATGAAAAATTGTTAACGGAACAATTATTAGTTACGGGACAAAGTATAGGCCAACATATTGTTTCCGGAAGGGCTCGTGTCATTTCGGATACGAATGAATGCGATAAGCTAAAAGAAGGGGAAATATTAGTAACTCATATGACTGACCCCGATTGGGTTCCTGCGATGAAAAGAGCTGCAGGAATTATAACTGATCGCGGTGGACGAACCTGTCATGCGGCAATAGTAAGTCGTGAGTTGGGTATTCCTGCTCTCGTTGGATCTACGCATGCAACAACTGCCATAAAATCCGGTCAGGAAATTACATTAGATTGTAGTAAGGGAACTGTTGGCTATGTATATAACGGATCTATTCCTTTTGAGGTTACCACGACAAAACTTAAAGAGTTGCCTGAACTTTCCGCTTCGATAATGGTTAATATTGCAGACCCTACGCGTGCATTTAATGTCTCTTTTTTGCCGGTTGATGGTGTAGGATTGGCTCGGATTGAATTTATAATTAATAATGATATTTCAATTCATCCTATGGCCTTAATTCATCCGGAGGCTATAAAAGATAAAGCAATTCAAAAACAAATTGATAAGCTCACGGCTGCATATTCTAATAAAAAAGATTTCTTTGTTCAAAAATTATCTCAGGGAATTGGAATGATTGCAGCAGCTTTTTATCCAAGACCTGTTATTGTGAGGCTTTCTGATTTTAAGACGAATGAATATCGCAATTTAATTGGTGGGTTATATTTTGAACAGAATGAAGCGAATCCAATGCTTGGCTTTAGAGGTGCGTTTAGATATTCTCATGAAAAGTATAAAGAGGCGTTTGAACTTGAATGTAAGGCATTTGAGGTTGTTCGTACAAAAATGGGATTTGATAACGTGCGAATCATGATACCGTTTGTTCGAACTTTAGATGAAGCAAAACATACCATTGACCAGCTTGCACAGTATGGGCTTGTTCGTGGCAAAAACGGTCTTGAGTTTGTCATGATGTGTGAAATTCCGTCAAATGTTCTTTTGATTGATGAGTTTTCACATTTATTCGACGGATTTTCGATCGGTTCAAATGATTTAACACAGTTAACGTTGGGTGTTGATCGCGATTCTGATATTTTGGCGTCAGTTTTTGATGAACGTGATCTTGCGGTAAAAAAAATGGTATCAATGGCTATTGATGGAGCTCATCACAATAAAAAATATATTGGAATATGTGGTCAAGCACCATCGGACTATCCAGAATTTGCAGAGTTTCTGATGAAAGAGCATATTGATTCTATTTCATTAAATCCCGATGCCGTGCTGCCATTTTTTATGCGATTTAAAAAGTAATGGTATGAATATTGTTTTCATATTATAAATGAATTGATTTCAAGATGATTGTCGATTGATTTCGCGGATAATTTTTTGAAGGATTTTTTTGTATTAAATTTTATATCTATGGTAGAGCTAATTAAGGATGTGCATGTTTTTTTTTAATAAAGGAGAGAGGTATGATAAATTCACGCTTTTTATATTTAGTGATTATGTTCTTGGGGTTGAAGAGCTTTATTGCTTTTTCCGGATGCGATATAATCGATTTTGAGCAGGTTGCATCAGCAGAGTCCGGTGGAAGTGTGAATTCAGTTGCATGGTGTAATGGCTGTGATTATTTGGCAGTTGGAACAGATGATGCATCGGGAGAGGAAATTAAAGTTTATGAGTTTGCCGATGAAGAATTAACATTGACAGCATCAGCAGATTATGGTGATGGAAGTGTGAATTCAGTTGCATGGTGTGATGGTTGTAACTATTTAGCTGTTGGTGGATTCAATCAATTTGAAAGTGATATTAGAGTTTATCAGTTTCAAGGTGGAAATTTGGTTTTGACTGCAACAGCAGAGTATGGTACAGATTTTGATTTTGCCGGTTATGTTGCATGGTGCGATAGTTGTGATTATCTATTAGCAGTTGGAACAGATGATGCATCGAGAGAGGAAATTAAAGTTTATGAATTTGCAGATGGAACCTTGACGTTGACGGCATCAGCAGAGTATGGAGGGCAAGTTAATTCTGGTGCATGGTGCGATGGCTGTAACTATATAGCAATTGGGGGGTTTCCTTCATCGGGAGAGGAGATTAAAGTTTATGAATTTGTAGATGGAGCTTTGACGTTAACGGCATCGGCAGAGTATGGCGGAAGTGCGAATTCAGTTGCATGGTGTGATGGTTGTAACTATCTAGCGGTTGGGGGTCTTCCTTCATCTGGAGAGGATATTAGAGTTTATGAATTTGCAGATGGAGCTTTGACGTTAACGGCATCAGCAGAGTATGGAGGAGCAGTTGTTTCTGCTGCATGGTGCGATGGATGTGATTGTCTAGTCGTTGGGGGTATTCCTTCATCTGGAGAGGAAATTAAAGTTTATGAATTTGCAGATGGAGCTTTGACGTTAACGGCATCAGCAGAGTATGGAGGAGGAGTTGTTTCTGCTGCATGGTGCGATGGATGTGACTATTTGGCGGTGGGGGGCATTCCTTCATCTGGGCCGGGAATAAAAGTTTATAAGTCTGGCAGGGTATTAGATTCGCCACAGATATTGAAGGCTATTCGAGAAGGGCATCGATTTCCCTCTCAACTCGATCTTATAAATTGTTTCTGTTGGAATATGATTGAGAATGCGGTTGAATATCGTATTTATATCGATCTTGGTTTAACTGAACTTATAAGTACAATACCGGCAACGGAGCAATTATGTTTTTCTCACCATTGTCGAAGGCCAGGTGAGAGTGACATTTATTATATCGTTGCTGTTGATAAAGAGGGGCGAGAGGGTAGTCCAGCTGTTGTAACGTTGTCTTAACGATAGTTGAATCATTTTAAATTTATCAATTTAAAAATGAGGAAAATGATTATATGAATGTTAAATTATTACTGATGATACCTATTTTCTTCTTTGCTAGTACGGTAATTTCGCAAGAAAATGAGTGCTTAGAACAAAAAAGATTTGCGTTTAAGGTAAAGAATGGATTTTTTTATCCACAAGAGTCCGTTTTGAAAAATATTTTTGCTCGCAGCGGTAGTAAGGGGGGATACTGGTTTGAAGGAGCTGCTTGTTGGAGATTGTGGAATAATTTAAATCTTGAAGCGAGTGGAAGTTATTTTGAGCGTTCAGGTCGTGCTTTATGTGGAAGTGAGTGTACAAAGGTAAAGATTCCAACTTTTGGGTTAGGAGTTAAATATTTCTTTAACGGTAATAAATTTTCAAATTGTTACCGTTCATTTTTGGGGCGAATTTCTCCGTTTATTGGTGGTGGATTGCGTGTTTTCTTTTATCGCGAATGTAATCAATCACAGTTTATGAAGACAATAGAAAAAACGACAGTTGGTGGAATGCTTAATGCCGGAATTGAAATAGATCTATTCAGAGATTTATTCGTAGACTTATTTGTTAATTATGTTGGTGCGAAAGTCAAGCCTACATGTAATAAAGTAGATTCTATAGAATGTTGTCCAAGTTGCATCTATGATCTTAATATTGGTGGTGTTATTTTTGGTGCAGCAATCGGATATAAATTTTAACGGCGAATGATAATTTCAGAGTGTTGCGCTTAGATTATGAGCCACACTCTGAAATTCGTCGAGTTAATTTACTACTCGCGAGTTGTCGATTTTGAGTTTCTGCATAATGATGTAAGCAAAGCTTTTACTTTCTGGATGTTTTCTTTTTCATTGTTTTTTGTATGTGTCCTTTGTTTATTGGCATCAGTTTCATTTTCTTTGGGGTTGCACTTTTTGTTGTATTGTTCTAGTGCATTTTGTACGATAACAACTGGTTGAGGGACTCTGTAATGTCCGCATACAGGGCATCTACCGCGCGCACTTTTGCCGTATTGAGCAATATATTTGTCGCATGGACATGCACAATGACCAGCCTGTGAATTATCTGGATCAACGGTATTAGTAACATAATGAAAGTTTTTGGAGTCATATGACTCTTTTAAATGATGACTCTTCTCCATACATCCGATTGCTGTATAGCTATAGTTGGACGCAAAGAATATGGATAATATTATTAAATTTTGTATGGTGCATTTCATGGCAATCTCCTTTTGCGATTGAAAGAAGGGGTGAGGGGGCTGTTAGTAGTGTCATAAATATTTTTAGTTAGAATAAACATTCTTAATGACATGCTACAACTTTATATATTCAAATAGCAATAGATGTAAAGGTATAGGCAAGAATTATAATTAGATAGGCAATATTTGGATATTTTTAAATTAATTTTTTGTGTTTTGCATCCTGGCGATTATCGCCAGGATGCAAAACATTTATCGTTGTTGTTCAAGAAAAGCTTTAACATCTTGAGCATATTGAGGATCGTTTAGGCCGAAATGAATTATTGCTTCAAGCCATCCACGAGGAGTTCCGGTGTCGAATCTTTGATGAGGGAATTTATATGCTATAACTTTTTCTCCGCGGTTTATTAATTCTTGAATTGCATCAGTTAACTGTAATTCTCCTGTTATATTTTTTTGCATTTTATCAAGAATACCGAATATTTTTTCTGGAATTATATAACGTCCTACAATTGCTAAGTTTGATGGAGCGTCTTCTACTGAAGGTTTTTCAACAAGGCTACTAACGTCATAAAGATCCTGGGTCAATTGTTTTTTTATGCTGATAACGCCATATGATGAGATATGTGTGCGTGGGACATCTTGTACGGCAATAACAGTAGCATTTTCTTTTTTTGATATTTCGGCCATTTTACCTATTGTTGGTTCTGCTCCGACTAAAATGTCATCCGGCAAAAGTACTGCAAAATAGCTATCAGTAGGAATAACATTTCGTGCCATAAATATTGCATGCCCCAAACCCTTAGGTTGTGGTTGCAAAAGATAACTTATCGTTGTTCCTGAAATTTTGTCTGTAAGCACTTCTTTTAAAAGGTTAATATCTTTTTCTTTTAAAAAGGCCGCTTGTTCATGGATAGGGTTGAAATAGTCAACAATGGCGCCTTTTCCGTTGCCGATAATGATAAATAATTCCGGTAATTTTGCCTGAACTGATTCTTCGACAATATGTTGAATTGCCGGTTTATTTATAAGGGGGAGCATTTCTTTTGGAACTGATTTAGTAAAAGGTAAAAATCGTGTTCCTAGACCTGCTGCGGGTATTATCGCCGCTCGTATCATTCTTTTTCCTTTCTTTTTTGCTGTTGTTCTGTTCGATGGTAATAATATGCTTGTTGCAATTATACAGAAGCAGAAGAATTTTTGAGGGACACCTTTCAATTATAGTTTTTCTTTTACATAAAGTTAGAATTGATCAAGAAATTCTATTTGATTGCCGGTAAACAGTCTAATATCATTGATTCCATGTTTGATCATGGCTAATCGTTCTATTCCGCCTCCCCATGCAAATCCGGAATATACCTCAGGATCAAGACCGGCACTTGCCAAAACATTTGGGTGCACGAGTCCGGCCCCCAACATTTCTACCCATCCAGTTTTTTTACAGACAGAGCATCCAGACTTGCAAAATGGGCAGGATGCATCAACTTCAAGCCCTGGTTCAACAAAAGGGAAATATCCAGAGCGAACACGAATATCTAAATCGTCTTTTTCAAAGAATTTTTGTAAAAATGCTTTTACTGTAGCAAGTAAATTTGAAACAGATATATTTTTTCCTACAAGAAGACCTTCATGTTGTTGAAACATAAATCCGTGACTTGCATCTACGGCTTCGTGTCTATATGCTCTTCCGATCGAAACGATTGCAAGGGGTGCTCCCTTTTTTTTCATTTCTCTAATTTGGACAGGAGATGTGTGTGTTCTCAATAGCCAGCCAGGGTTAGTGAGCCAAAATGTATCTTGAATATCGCGGGCAGGATGATCGTGAGGGATATTCAATGCTTCAAAGTTATAGTACTCAGTTTCGACTTCTGGCCCGTCGGCTATTTCGTAGCCCATTGAAATAAAGATATCCTGTAACTGTTGAATTACCTGAGTATAGATATGAATATGTCCAGAAAGTTTTTTTTGTTTGTAGGCCGTAACATCAAAATGTTTTAGCTTTTGAAATTTATTTTGTTGGAGGTGTATTATTAATGATTTGTGTGCGTTGTCTATAGATTCTTCTGTGTGGATTTTTAACGTATTTAATAACGGCCCTACAACTCGTTTTTCTTCGATTGATAGCGTTTTTAGTTGACTCATAAGGTTTGCAAGTGATCCTTTACGGCCTAAATACTGTATACGTATATTTTCTATTGTTTGTTCATTTTGAGCGGAATCAAGATCATTTTTCAAGCTTTTTTTTAGCGTTTTTATATCTTTTTCTATTTTGGTCATTCTTGTTCCAGTGAAGTTTTGTCCATTTGCTAATTATATTATTAAGTTAGACTAGCAAAGAAGAATTGTGTTGGCAATGAATGGTGATTTATGTTTCTGTTCAATCATAAAATCACTATTTGTTGTTGACAAATATGCTGAAACCATTAATCTACAGATATATATTACTAAAATATGGTTATTGAATAGCATATCAAATGTAAATCCTGCCGGGGTAGCTCAGTGGTAGAGCGTGAGCCTGAAGAGCTCAGCGTCGCTGGTTCGATTCCGGCCCTCGGCACCATAAAATGTGGCAGGATTTTTCTTTATTTTTTTTAAACAGTCTTATCTAAAAAAGCTTTTTTGTTTCTGTGTCTATGTTCTTGTTGCAAATAGGGCACGTTTTTCTTTTGAAATCTTTTATGTTTTCTTGTATACAACTTTTGCAGAAAGTATCATGGCCACATGGTGTAAGTTTTATACGATCTTTTTCTTCTAATGCTTCAAAACATATGCAGCATTCTTCTATTTTTTCATTCTCTTTTTCACCGATGTTTTCGGAAACTTGAAGAAGGTTATATTCTGAAGATGGGATTATTTCTGTAACGTGTGCATTACAAAATGGGCATTTGACATGTTGGGATGTAACGAATTCTTTGTATGCACAATCACCACAGATTAGATGACCACATGGAGACAAAACAACTTCATGGTACATCTCTTTTTTGCATGTTTCACATGTTTCTAATGGAGGCGCAGAGGGTTCAGGGTTAATTGTTTCTTCCTCAATTAGTGCATTTTCTATGTTTGGCGGTAGTTCTTTAATTTCTTTTTTAGTGTCGGGTAAAATATTTTTCGAAGTATGTCGAAAAATATTGGTCAGACAGTTTTTTATAATTTTTTTTGCTTTTTGTGCTCTCGCAATTATTGAAGGAAGTAGGGAGTTGCCTATTATTTTTCTTGTTTCAGTTGCAACATTTTGTACAAAAGGTATTGCGCTATTCCGTGTAAACCTTTTTAATCCTGAACAAGCTGCAGCGGTATAAGGAATTGTATATTTGCTTATAAGATGTTTAAATTTTGAGCAGGCGCTTGAAGCACGAGAACCTAACATCTGTAGAGACATTTCAATTTTTTTTGAAAAATTGAAATGTCGGGATTTACCCTGAGGGTGAAGAAAATTATGCATGCTTGTAATAATGATCAACGAAAGTAATAGTTTTAATGAACGAATATTCACAAAAAGCCTCCATTTTGCTATTTGAAATGAATATGGTTTCTCTAAAAAGTATATATAATTATAACAGCTGGTAAAAAAGGTGCAAGTGCCCTTGGAATCGCTTTTCTTTTTCATCGGTCTTTCCCGAGAGTAAATTTCTAGCAGAAATTTCTTTTTTGTTTTTTTGTGATCTGTTGAGAATGTTACAGCTTTATGTTATTCATATAAATAGAGAGAAGAAGTAAAGTGCTTATAAATTTAACCTGGCCTCTAGTATATGCCATGATAATCACCAAGGAGGTGACAGTATGGCGATGACAGATTTACTCTGGATTCCTTTGTTTTTTAAAAAAGGTTCGAGAAAATGAAGCAAATACCATCAGATAAATACAATGTTGCGTGGTTCACGCTTGCAGAATGTGTTTCACGAGGGGAAAAAGTACGAGCAATAAGTTTGTATCGATTACTGGCGCATTCAATTAAAGACAACGCTTTCACGTCACAATTAAAGGGTGATTTGTTGTTGGCGTTTCGAGATGATTCTGCTGTTGATTTATATGAAGAAGCTGCGGAGCTCTACATAAAAGATAATCGACAATTAGAGGCAGCAGGTGTTTTTGAACACCTGCATATACTTAATCGTTCTAATTGTCGATATATACGATCTTTAATTAAGTTGTATCATGTCTTAAGGATTGAATCGAAGGTTGCTATATATATTTTGAAGCTGTTTGAGGCATTGCATGAGAACAATAATTTTGAGCACGCTTATGATAGTATTGCTCAATTAGAACAAGCCTGTTCCTTTGGTTGTGGAACGGTTCAGCGAAAATTTATTTTACATCTTCTACAAAAAAAAGCAAAAATGAGTGACGTTTTAGAATTGGGAAAGAAGCTTATAGAATCGTTTTATCTCGACGGTTTGCATGAAAAATTACAAGAATTTTTGTCTGAAATTGAGAAAATTAACGAAGACTATTATTTGATAATATTCGAACATTTTGAGTTTCTGAAAGATAAAAAAAACGACAGCTTATAGTTGCCATGTATTTTTGTAAGTTTTTTTGACTAGATCGTTGTTGTCGACGATGAAGATTCAGTTTCATTTATTCTATATATGATTATGTTGACATTGTTCAAACCGTCGAAGAGATATATTAACTTATTGTTAATATCTTTTATTGTTGTTTTTTCTTTAATATTGCTTGTTCCTGAGGTTTTCCATGTGCTTTGATTCAAATTGATTGTCAGCTTTTGATCTGCTGAAATATTAAAATTGCGTTCGATTTCTGTTTGAGATACGTATGAGTATCCTCTATGGTAGCACAAATTATTTTGATTAACGGTGCAACTGAATATTACAAAATATTCATCTCCATTTTCGTGAATTATTTTACCTGGAAGAGAAAATTTGTTGTGAGAGCAGTGTGCATTTTGTTGAGCCCATGGTTCTAGCTTTCCTTCCATTAACAAATAAACATCAATATAAGGTGCAAATGTGTGATAAAGAATAGATTCAAAACTATATTGTTTTGCGAATGCTTTTTTGAACCAACGTTGTATTCGAGGAGCATAATGAATTTTGGACAAAGGAACCCCATGTTGAGTAACTATTTCTTTGGGCGGGGGAGCTTCAATTGTTGCTTTTTGTTGTATATTAGGAACATTTTTAACAGACTTCTTTTGAGCGTATTGCCTTCTTTTCTTATTTTTTCTTTTCTGGGGGCGTTTTCTTTTGCAAGGAGTTTTCTTCGGCGTTGCAGGGAGAGCAAAATGTTTTTGAACAATATAATCGATAATTTTTGGATTATCGCCACTTAATTTTAATAGTTGATCTAGTGAGCATCTATCTCTCCAATCATTATTTTCACCTTCAATTGCAAGAAGTTGGTCTTGTGTTAATGGTGATATATATTCTCGTGATTTTTGAAAAAAGAAGGTTGATCTTTGTGGTTTTAATTCGAATGCTTGTGCAACGCCACTTTTTATTCCTTCTTTATTAAATAGTTTATCATAGACGAGACATTCACTTTCATAATTATCAAGAAACTCGGAAATAATATTGAGAAGTTCACGTTCTTTTTCTTTTGTGTTGATGCTTTTTTGAATATTTTTGACAAAAGAACTTCTTGCCTCGCATTGTATTGCGTGTGTATCTATATATGTGTTAATCATTTCTTCAATCAAATAAATCATTGATGAGAGGTTAAAAGCTAGCGACGTGTAGGATATGTCTGCATAAAATTGCGAGATATGGCTCAGGGTATGTTGTACAATGTGTAGAGAGGTATTTTGAGGGGTTAAGTCTGGGAGAGAAATTGATAGTCTCCTCATGATGGCTGCTAGAACCCCCTTTTTCTGTGACAATTTACTTATTTCATTTTTTATTTCTGTGTAGTTAAACTTTAACGTTTCCAAAAGACTACTGATATTTTTTAGTGAGATGGTTTGGTAAATTCTGTAGAGAGCATCATAGCCAATTATTCTGACTTTACGGTCAGGGCTAAGAGATAGCTTTTGCGCTTTTTCAATATTTTTTGTGATTTGTTCAGGATCGTTATTAACTTGAGGATTGTCCAACTTGAATGATTCTTCGTATATTTTGTTTTGTCTGTTATTCAGTAACAGTTTTGAATGGTTAGGAAAGTAACGCTTGAATTCTTCTATTTTTTCTTTTGAGTTGCTTGCGTAGGCAGGAATATGGCATGCGGTAGTTTTGACCTGATATGAAATCATTTTCGTGAGAATTTTTCGGATTTTATATATTTTTGCTAAGATACCATCTTCTAAGATTGCTATGTTTAAGATCTCACCTTTAACCGAATCGGTCCACATTTGAGAACGCATTTGGATTTTTTTATATTGTTCACGCTTTGATTTAGTTTTCTTAATGTCGATAGTTAACGCTCTTGATAAATAGTAGTTTATGAATTCAGGATCAACATTTGCTTTCTTTGATATACTAAAAAATAGATCCTTATCTTGTGCAATAATGTCATACAATGTTGAAGGGTTGTTTTCGTCAAAAACAGGGTGAACTTTGTGAATTTTTTCATTAATTTTTTCAAAATTTTTATTTATTTCGTCATAGGTGGAAGCAAGGTCCTTATTCATACGAGGTGTTTTTTGGTAGTATACTGATCTGTAAAAATCAAACAGCTTCAAGTTTGCGTAGGCAGAATATTCTTGCTCCATTGTCCGTATAACCAGGTTTGAGAGTCCAGTTATA
>Ga0180434_10003660_pt1 | contig 19420 bp, 20 predicted proteins | sample SS_ome_7_FD_132453 | JGI IMG/M metagenome (GOLD analysis project Ga0180434, IMG submission 132453) | Hypersaline lake sediment archaeal communities from the Salton Sea, California, USA - SS_1_D_2 metaG | ecosystem: Environmental > Aquatic > Non-marine Saline and Alkaline > Hypersaline >...
AATTGAAACTTATGATTTAACTGTTAAAGATAGTCATCATTATATTTTAGAAGATGGCACAGTTTCACATAATACTCAAGACCTATTTTCACGCCAAGTCGGTGGAGGGGGGACAGGTCCTGAATATGCCGCTTCTATTATTTTATTTTTAGGCAAAGCTAAATTAAAAGAAGGTACAGTTCAAACTGGTATCATTGTTAATGCCAAACCTAATAAGAATAGATTTGTTCAACCTATACCTATTAAATTTCATATATCATTTGATAAAGGTATGAATCCTTATATAGGATTAGAAGAGTACATTAGTTGGGATAATTGTGGTATAGGCAGAGGTAAGTTTTTAACTGAATCGCAATTTAAAAAACTTAAACCTGAAGAGCAAGATGTATGTAGAATGCATACATATACTGAGGGTGTAGAAGGAAAGGATGGTAAGAAAGAAACTAAAGAACATACTGTTTATTTTCAACCTAAAGAAACGGCTAGAAAACTTGCGGTTAAACATTTAAATGGATTAGTTGATGTTAATCAATTATTCACGCCTGAAGTCATTACAAAAGAAGTGTTGATGCTTATGGAACCTATTGTAAAAGAAAAGTTCAGTTATGGCACTGAGGAATTAACAGCAGATTCTCTAAAACAAATGTTAGACTTAAATGTTGAGCAAGAAGATTAATCAAGGAAAGCTTAAAGTAAAATACATCTTAGGCAACCACACTCAAACTAAAAATTATCCTACGCCTGAGGATGTTCTCTTTGAGATGATACGAGATTATTGCGGAAGAACTGGTAAAATTCTTAAATTTACCGATGCATCTTTACATAAAAAATACCCTTCATTTTCAGAAGAGGATATTCAGGATTTTTTAAACATTTGGCTTAAAAGTGATATAATAAAAGAAATTAACTCAACATCTTCATATAAGACATATGAAGTTATAAAGAACCCATATTCATGAAATCATCTCAAGATCACGAAAAGACATTTTTTAAATACTTCTTATCAAAACCTATTTACTTAAATAAGGTAGGCAAGAAGTTTTTTAAGAATGCTGATATTGATGCTCTTGCAAATTTAGCAAAAGAGTTTTATGTTAAGTTCGGAGAAGCGCCTTCGGAAAAGCAAATGAATGCATTAATATTAGATGCATCGTCTGTAGATGTTCCTGATACTATCGTTAAGCAAATATACTCTGAAAATATTGAAGACTATGATAAAGATTGGTTAAAGAGAACAGCCGAGGCTTGGGTAAAATGGAAACACTTTGATAAGCAGTTAATAAGAACCGTTGAATATGTAAAAACACAAAATGTAACACCAGAAAACGTTGAGGATGTAGTAAGCAGAGCAGCAGGGATGATCTCATCTGATGGTAAAATAAGTTTTGATGCTGATGTAGGTCTAAACTTTTTTAACCCCGAGGATCACGTACAGGGTACTACTGATAAAATAAAAACGGGGTGGGATTTTATTGACAGAATCACAGGAGGTGGATATGATAAGAAATCATTAGTAGTATATGCGGGAGAACAGGGGATTGGTAAATCGGTGTGGTTAGCTAATGATGCTGCCAATTTTATGAGGATGGGGCATAATGTAGCTTTCATTACAGCAGAGATGTCTGATAAGAAAGTTATGAAAAGAATAGGTGCAAATTTATTAAATATTACAATGAGTGAATACGACCAAAAATCTACGAATAGAGATTTTATAAAACGTAAGCTTGAAAGAGTTACTAAAGGTGTAATGCCACCTGGTAAATTATTCATTAAAGAATTCCCAACGTCACAGGCATCCGTTCTTGATATTGAAGCATATCTTAAAACTTTAGAAGAGAGCCAAGATCATAAAGTAAATGTTTTAATTGTAGACTATATAAATATTTTGGCAAATTATAGAAATCCTAATACTGAAAATACTTACATTAAAATTAAACAAATAGCAGAAGATTTAAGAGCGCTTGCGGTTAAATATAATATGCTTATTATATCCGCTACTCAGCTTAATAGAAGTGGGTGGAACTCCACTGAGGTTAATATTGAAAATATTGCAGAATCCGCAGGACTTGCTCATACTGTTGATGTTATGTATGCTCTTATTCAAGATGCGGCAATGCATATAGATAGACAATATTGGTTAAAAGTTTTAAAAATGAGAGATGGTGAAGGTAAAGGTAATAGGTGTATGTTTAATGTAAATTATGAGTATATGAGACTCATGGAAACAGAACAAGTAACGTAAGATGGATAGAGATAAGATTTTTGATAATACTTATAATGAACAAGATTTAGGTGATCAATCAATTTCATTTACATTATCCCCATCATGGGGTGATTCAATGGACCCTGATGATAGGATTCATTATGATTCAATGTTAGAAAAGGTTGATGAATTAATAAAAGGCAGTAAGTTTGAAAATTTAAGTAAAGTAACTGAAGATGGTATACTTAAAAGATTGAATAAAGTACAGATTAATCAGGTATTTTGTTTTATCATTGATAATATTGGCAGCGAGTATACTAAAATTGATATTTTTGGTGCAGTATCAGACTATTTTAATGTACTTCCTAATAAGTTTTATAATTCACTTTCAAATAAGTATAAAGATGAACTTATAAAAGAGCTTGATGATAAGTATAATATTTTAGAAAAGAAGAATATACGAAAATTATTTTAATATGAAGAGGATTTGGATGGTATCAGATACCCATCTTGGGTGTCGGTCAAATTCAGTTCTATGGCTTAAGATTATTGAAGATTATTTTTTTAATTTCTTCATACCTTTAGTTAAAAAGAACTATAAAGATGGGGATGTTCTTTTTCATTTAGGGGATGTGTTTGATAACAGACAGAGCATAAATCTTGCTGCTCAAAATTTAGCAATTAGAATTTTCGAGGAACTGTCAAAAATATTTCCTGAAATACATATCATAGTAGGCAACCATGATATTATGAGAAAGAATAGTAATGAAATATCTTCGGTGGATTGTCTTAAGTATATCCCAAATGTTAATGTTCATAAAGAACCTAAGGTTCTTAATTATAGAGTTGGTGGTGGTGGTAAATGCCTTCTTATGCCATGGCGTAGAGATTCTGATCACGAAAAACAAACTCTTAAAGAATATTCAAATCAAAAAATAGATTATCTTTTTTGTCATACAGAAACACAAGGAGTACAAACCAATCCAAATAAGAAATATTTACATGAAGGCGGTAATAATGTAAATGTATTTAAGGATTTTAAGAGGGTTTATTCAGGTCATATACATTATAGACAAGAAAAGAAAAATTTTATTCTTGTAGGAAATCCTTATCACATGACCAGGTCTGATAGGGATAATCAAAAGGGTGTGTATATTTTAGATCTTAAGACCGGAGAACATACATTTACTCCCAATACAGAGTCCCCTAAGTTTATTCGTTATTATATTAACGAGATACTTGAAAGAAGGCTAGATGACGTTAAAAATGAAATAAAAGATAATTTTGTTGATGTTTTTATACCTTCTGGTATTTTAGGTAAGTATAATATCAATAATTTCATGGATTATTTAGATGGTGTTGCAAATAAATTAGAACCCAGGATTTATGATGAGGATAATGCAATATCATATGAAGATACTGACATATCAGATTTTAAGGGAGAATTTGATTTAATCAAAATTTCGGAAAATTTTATCAATAGTACTGATTATGAGGATGATTTAAAGAAAAGGCTTATTGAGTCAATAAAAGAATTATATCACGAAACATTAACACCTAAGTATGAAGATTAAGAGTTTGGAATTTAAAAACATCGCATCGTACGGCAATCGTATACAAAAACTTGACTTCACTGATTCAAATGGAGATCTTTTCCTCGTGCTTGGAAATAATGGTTCAGGTAAAAGCACATTAGCAAAAGCTATAACTTATTTATGTTATGGTAAAGTAGAAGGTTCTAATTTAAAAGATCTTCCTAATCGTGTTAATGGAAATCTTTGGGGTAAAATTTATATAGAGAGTAAAGGTAATGATATAGTAATTGAAAGAGGTATAAATCCAGGTGTGTTTAATGTTAGTATAAATGGAGTAGACCATGATGTTGCTGGAAAAACAAATATGCAGGACTTTTTAGAAACTGAAATGTTTGAGATTCCTTATCAAGTTTTTAAGAATGTTATTATCTTATCAGTGAATGATTTTAAATCATTTATAACGATGTCACCTTATGATAAGAAAATGATCGTTGATAGAATATTTGGTTTTTCTGTCATTAATGAAATGAGAGATCTTGTAAAAGAAAAGAGGAGGCATCTTATAGATGAATTGAAAACATTTAGTGATGAGATGAGAACTTTAAATGATTCAATTTTATCAGTCACAGAAAAACTTGAACAATTTAAAAAAGACAGCAAGAAACAAAACGAAGAACAGATTAAAAAATTACATGATAAAATTCAAGAGTTTAAAGAAAAGAAGGAAAAACTGTCTAAGGGCAATGATAAAGTAATAAAAGATATTCAAAAATACGATGCTTTACTAAGAGAACAACAAAATCAAAAATCTGAAATTACTCATGAAATTAAGGCTCTTAAAAAAGCTTTAGAATTATATGAAAATGATAAATGCCCAACATGCGGCGGTTCGCTAGAATCGGATTTTCATACTCATATAAAAGAAGAAAAAGATGCTAAGTTAAGATCTAATGCTATTAAGTATAAAGAACTTAAAGCTAGTGTTGATGAAACTGATAAAAAGCTAATAGAGCTTAGGGAGAAAGGTAAAAAGATACTTTCTCATACTACTCAAATTAATACAACAATCGAAAGATTTGTAAAAGATCTGCAAAAAATTTCAACAGATGATACTCATGAAAATTCTGAACATCTTTCACAACTTATTAATGATTTTGAAAATCAAGTAAATGAAAAGAAAGAAGGTAAGTTAAAAGTTGAAGGTGAAGATTATTATCTTAATGTTTTGGAAAATATTATGGGTGAAGATGGAATTAAGAACTTAGCTATTAAATCTATTTTACCGTCTTTTAATGATAATATTCTTCTAATGGCAAAAGAAATGGGTATACCTCTTCTTATTAGATTTGATGAAAGATTTAATTGTGAAATTCAACACCTCGGGGAAAGTGTAAGCCCTAAGACTCTTTCAACAGGCGAGAAAAAGAAAATTGATTTTGTGATAATCATGGCATTAATTAAAATGATTAAGGTTAGGTTTCCTAGTCTTAACGTTTTATTTCTTGATGAAATCTTCTCTTCAATTGATTCTGATGGTGTTCATCATATCATTAGCATACTTCACGATATCATAAGAGACATAAAACTTAACACATTTGTAATTAATCATACGGTACTCCCATCAGAGTATTTTGATAAAAAGCTTGAAATAACAAAAGATGCCGGTTTTTCTGAGTTTGCGATAGAAAGTATCGCATAAAAATAGTTGATAAATATTATATGAGCGCCTTTAGTCAAGAATTTAATAAGGATAATGTAATACTGAGATATGTTATAGTAGGTGTTCTTGCTGAACTTAGGGATAAGGTATATTTTTATAATCAGATAGACGAAGATACTTCAACTAAAATAAACGTACCTTTTTATTATTCTGTTACAGGAAACGAAAGACTTTTATTAGATACATTTTTATTTGGCGCGCAACAAGAAGGGGAGTCTGTTGGTGATTATGAAGTTGTACCAAGAGGGGTAATTGAACTTTCAGGTATATCTATAGAGTCATCAGAAATGACTAACAAATTCGTAAGATCAAGATTTGTTAGAGAGTTTGAAGGTCAACTTAAAACATACTCACTAGAAACGGCATATCTCCCTCTTAATATAAATTTTAATACAACTGTTATATGTTCAAATAATTTAGAGATGCTTAAAGTGACAGAAAGCATAATGAGCAAACTCTATAAATCTACATATTTTAATATTGATCTTGGGATGATGAGAGTTGAGGCAGCTATGGAAGTTCCTGAGGATTATTCACAAGATAAGCTTTTTGAGTATACTATAAATGATAAAAAAGAATTTAAAGTTACATTTGAATTAAGTGTAAAAACATTTATGCCTGTATTTGAACATGGAATTTTATTAAGTGAAATTACCGAGATGACAAAAGCAACATCAATTAATCCTAATAATGAAGGTATTGGTATGTATAGGAACGGTGAAATAAGATTTGGCGGAGTTCTAAAAAGAATTACATATAACATTGATGATATGAGAAAGTCTCCAGTTAGGGAAGTTTGGAGTAACCAGGGATATATCGATCCTAATCTTATTTTAACAGGTCCAGTATTTTTAACAGAAGATATTGATATTGACACAACTAATAAGGAGTCGGAAGAAAGTAAAGATTATAGGAATGCAGAAGATGAATAATTTACTCTATGCATCTTATAATATATAAAACAAATTAGTCATTATAATGAAGAATAACCTTAATGAAGGGCAAACACAAGTTTATATGAACGGAATGGTTGATTCCCAATTCGGTGTTAATACAAATGCACCCCATTTAAATCAACCATCTAAACAACTTATGGATTTAACCTCTCAGTTTTTTAAGAGTGGAAAATCACAAGCCCAGGTTTTAGCTATTCTTGTAGGGATGGGCGTTCAGCAACAATTAGCAATGACAGCTATACAATGGTACTGTTCACAATATGGTACACCAATCCTAAAGGTTGAAGCTAACAGGAATCCTGCTGGATATCCTCACCAAAATGGTGAAACTAAGAATTTCCAATTAAATGCAATAACTGAAAAAAACAATACACAAATGCAATTTACTTTAAGTAATCTTTACGGTAAGATAGAAGGAACAATTGATCTTATCAATCAAATAGCTGAGGATAAGTCAAGAATTTCTTATTCTGCTAATAATGCAAAGAAAGTGTTAGAAGGTGCACTTAGTCTTTTCCCAGAACTTTCAATTTCTGCCGATACTCTAAAAAATATGAGTGAATCTGATATTGAAAAATTAAAAGAATCAAAAGAATCAAAATTCGATATTATAGATGCTAAGGTTAATCCTAGTCTTAAATATGAAATAGCATCTAAATTATTTAATCAATGTGGAATTTATGAAAGTATTCAACCGATTAGTGAATTGAGATCTTATATTCAATCTGTTTATGCTAATGATATGTGGTCATTTCAAGTATGTGAAGCTGCAAATATCTTATCATCAAGAGGTAATAAATTAGATGATAGACTGTCAACGGATTTAAGGGGATTGTTAATGGAAAGTGAATCAATTGAAAACGATATTATTTCTTTAGCTAAAAAGAATCCTTGGTCTGATATTACATCAACTCTTGCAAATAGAGTTAACGAGAGTAGAAGAATAGGTAATCAAGGTAAAGTTAAAGTAGAAAAAGTTTTTAGTCCAATATTAACAGAAGGTGAATCGTTTATATTTCATTTAAATGGAAAGAATTATAAATTCGAAGATTCTAAAATTGAAGAAACTCAAGTTTCTAACTACGAATTTAATCTTGTAGTTGATTGTTTAAATACATTTAATAAAAAGGGTGATGTAATTACACTTTACGGTGAAAATGATAATATATTAGATATTAATTTAACAGAAGGATCAATTAAACTAGGTGATGTTAATTTAACTGAGGTTGGTGTAAAAGGTATAAGAGAAGCATTAATGTCAGTTAAGTTTTTTAATGTAAATAACATGAGAATGTTAGAAAGTGTATGTCTATTTGCAGAAAATCTTGATATGATTGTAGAAATGGATAATTTCATGAACCTTTCATCTAAGGAGTTTACTGGTGTATATTTAACAATGATTGCAGTTGAAGAAGGTGTATGGTTAAATAAAGTTAATCCTGCTATGAAATTAAATGAAATGAAATTCTTCAAATCTGCAACTGAAGCTGTTAATGAAACTAAAGAATTCATTGGATATGATGCTACAAATTATCTATCAGAAAGATTAATTAAAGAAGGTAATGAAGCTGCTAAAGCTCAAAAGAAAAGAAGTATCATTAACGAAGAAATAGAATTTTTAGAAGAAAAGAAAGCTCAAATAGAAAAATCTATAAAGGAAAATGGAAATTCTGAAAAATTAAAGGAGGCTTTGAATATAATAAATGAAGAACTTACTAATAAAGAAAAGGAGCTTCAAAGTACTTATATTTCAGAAAAAAAAACAATAAAAGATTATCTTGATGATGGATATGTTGAAGCCACATTAAAGAAATCTGTTCAAACATTAAAAAAAGGTACAAATATTTTAATTAATGCCGAAGATTATTCTTCACTAGGTTCAGATGATTTAATTGACATAATTGATGTTAAAACTTCTAAATCATTTTTAGTTCCTAAGGGTGATATAAGTATAAGCTTTGATTAATATAAAAATATGTCAAATTAATAGGTATTTTATGTAAATGAACACATTTCATAACATATTTCCGCTAAATTTAAAAGATTAATGAAAAACTAAATTTAATAATTAAGCCGGGTGTTAAACATTCGGCTTATTTAGTCATATAATTAAATAAATAGACGAAGGATGGCGAGAAAGAAAAAGTATTTAAATAATAGAGATCTAGTTGAAGAAATAATGAAATCTAAAGAACAGGACGAATTAACACCTAAGGCGCTAAAGATGCTTATGATGTTAGCAGAAAGATCTAATAATAAACTTCATTATAATAATCCTCATGATAAAGAAGATTGTATTGCATATGCATATATTGACTTATATAAATATTGGAGAAATTTTAATCCTAAATTAAGTAATAATGCATTTGCATTTTTTACACAAATAGCAAAGAGAGGATTTGCAAAAGGTTGGAACGCATTACATCCTAAAAAATATAAAGGTACTGTTTCCATTAACGGGGCAACAGATAATCCTGATGGAATTTATTCAATTTAATGAGTATTAAAAAAGTTAAACCTACATCAAAATCTGGTTATAAGCAAGGGTACTATAAACCTTATAATGTTCATAAGTATAAAGGCCCACTTCCTATAATTTATAGAAGTAGTTGGGAAAGAAAGTTTTGTCATTGGTGCGATCATAATGAGGATGTCGTTTATTGGATGTCAGAACCATTTTCTATTCCATATTACAATATATTGGATAAAAAGTTTCATAAGTATTATCCAGACTTTTTCATTAAAATGAAAAGAGGTGATATAGTTGAACATTATGTAGTTGAGGTTAAACCTAAGTCTCAATTAAAAAAACCTAAGCAACCTAAAAGAAAAACTAAAAAGGCTTTAGAGAATTATAAACATGGATACGAAACGTATGTTAGGAATTTATGCAAAACCGATGCACTTAAAAAAGCAGCCCAACAAAGGAATTGTAAAGTAATGTTAATTACAGAGGATTCCAATATATTTTAATTATGTATACTGGTGTTTTTAAAAAAGATTTAGATTCTTATTTAAAAGAGAATGGTGGGAAATCGGGTGCATCTAAAAAATCACAGGTAGATTTATATAATGTTGGTAAAAAATCATCTGGTGTGCTTCAGTCTGGGAAAATGTACATCTTTAATTATTATACGGAAAATGAGGGTGAATATGATATGAATCCTATTGTTATAGGATTAGGTAAAAGTAAAGATGGGAATCAACTAGCTCTTAATTTACATTACATACCATATAACATTAGGGTTAGTTTAGTCCAAAGACTTGTAAATTCATTTAGCGGATTTATTCAACAGCAAATAAAAGGAACCGGTTTAGGTAAACCTAATTTACAAAATCCTATAATTCAATTAAATTGGGATAATTTAAAACTGGCATATAATGATATGATAAAATTAGAATATTGCACAAGACAATATAAAATTAGTAGAATGTATAACCCTTATGTTATAGGATATGAAAATTGGTTTATGGGAGTTGTTAATGATGAAAACAGTTTCTTTGGTACAACTATAAGCTTAGCACAAGCAAAATTGTTATAAAATATATAAATCAATAAAGATATAAAATGGCAGGATTTACTAATAATCAGAGAAGGGGGCCGTTAACACCAGGTAACCCGGTTAGGAAAATACTTAAAGATCTTTCTAATTTAGGGATGGTCTATGATGATATGATCATTAGAAACTCTAGAGCAATTGGTTTTGCTGAGAGTGAGTATGGTTATACAATGAATCCGATGGGATCGGATCATGATGATATTTATTCAGTATTTGCAAGCCTATCATTAACTGATACAAGTCTTAAGAAAAATATTTCATTTTTTGATAAAAAATATCCTAAAAAGCGAGAAGAGCTTAGGAGGTTTGCAGTACAAGATGAAATAGAAGACATATTAGAAATTATATGCCAGGAGGCTATAGTATTTGATGAAAGTAATTATGCTGCATATGCTCATTTTAATGGGGATATAAGTGAAAAAATTAAAGATGAAATCTCTGACATATATAATGACATATATAATTACTTCGGTTTTAATGATGCTATATCAATATCAGAATATTTTAGAAAATGGCTTGTAGATGGTTATCTTGCGTTTGAAATTGTTTATAACGATAAACAAACAGAGATTATTGGTTTTAAAGAATTAGACCCAGTTTCATTAATTCCTGCGGTTGATACTGAAAGCGGCAAGAAAATTTGGATTCAATATAAAGATGGTGGGGTAAAAGAAAGAAAATTATGGGATTCTCAAATAATATATCTTTCTTATTCATCTATAAATTCACCGCAAAGAATTTCATATGTTGAAAGATTAATTAGATCATTCAATATGTTAAGAATTATGGAAACAACCAGAATTATTTGGGCTGTTACAAATGCATCATTCAAAACTCAATTTATAATACCTGTTGGTGGTAAGTCTAAGACGAGAGCAAAACAGTCTCTTGCCCAGCTTATGAATAATTATAGAGAAGTTATTGATTTTGATTATGATAGTGGGGAAATTAAATCTAACGGTAAACCAATGATGCCATTTAATAAGGAATATTGGTTACCTTCTAAAGACGGCGAACAACCAGAAATTAATACCGTAGGTGGTGATGGCCCAGATCTTGGCGATACTGAATCTCTTAAATACTTTGCAGATAAACTTAAAGTAGCATCAAAAATTCCATTCTCTCGTTTTGACAGAGAAGCTGGTTCTACCTATGATATGGATGCTAGCGGTATGATGAGAGATGAAATTAAATTTAGTAAGTTTATTAATCGTTTAAGATCTATTTTCCAAGAAATTCTTGTTAAGCCAGTATATCAACAAATGATTTTAAAACACCCTGAGTTAAAAAATGACATTTCATTTAAAGCTCATTTAGGCTTGAAATTCAATAAAGATAACGTATTTGAAGAGATGAAAGAAATGGAACTTCAAACAAAACGAGTTGACTTTATAGGAAATATGAAAACTCAACTTAGTACAATGGATGCAGAAATGAATGAAATTCCTTTCTTTGACTTAGGTTGGTTAATTTCAAAATATGGAGGATTTACTAGAGAAGATTTAAATTCTAATAAAAGAGCTAAGAATAGAGCTGAATTAGAAAGTGAAGGTTATAAAGAAGAGGATATTGAAAAAATTCTCTTAGGTGCAAATAAAAAAGATTTTAAACCTGTAGAAAAAACTGATAATGATCTTGGTGATTTAGATGTTTAATTTTTTCTATTGGTTCTTGTAATATATAAATCAAATTAGATTATTAATATGTCGTCAAAAGAATTTTTGGATTTACTTATAATTGAAAAGTCTACTGCTGATTTAAACCCTGTTACTACAGGTGACGGCGCAGTATTCTTGGAAGGTATTTTTACTGAATTAGGAGTAAAAAATAAAAATAATAGAATATATGAAGAGGGTGAGGTTATACCTCATATTAAACTTCTTCAAGAAAAAATTAAGAAAGGAAAACTTCTTGGTGAATTAGATCACCCAAAAGATTTTGATATAAGTCTTTCAAATGTATCTCACGTAATTGAAGATATTTCATTTGACCCTACAACAAAACAGATTAAAGGCAAAATTAGGTTACTTAATACGACAAAGGGCAAAGAAGCACAGGCTTTAGTAGCCGATGGAATACCTTTACATATTTCAAGTAGAGCTGCCGGTAATGTTACTGAAGGCAATAAAGTTAAGATTAAGAAATTATTCACATATGATTTAGTAGCAGACCCAGGGTTTGAAAATGCTCAACTCAATAGAGTTAATGAATCTTTAGGTTATGATACAGATGACACATTATTTATATACGAAATGAATCACTCACATGAGGAAGACGAAAATAAAAATAAAAAATCAAAAATGACAAACGAACAATTTGTATCTGTAGAAGATTTTAATAGGTATACAGAGTATCTTAAAACTGAAATTAATAGTCTTAAGGAGGCTTTTGCATCTAAAGACGGCGATAGACTTGAAAAACTAATTAAATATACTGAGCACATCGCTGAAAACGTAAATAACGTTATTCAATACACTGAATATATTGCAGAGAATGTTGATAATAGTATTGAATTTTCTGATTATCTTTCAGAAAATTTAAATAATATGAAAAGTTATGCTACTTATTTGGCGGAAGAATTAGATAATTCAATTCAATATACAGAAAATGTTGCTGAAGGTGCTGATAAAGGTATAGAATATGCTAATTATCTTGCTGAAAAAATTGATCAATCTATTCAATACTCAGAATCAATTGCTGAAGGTGCTGATAAAGGCATAGAATATGCTACATACTTGGCTGAAAAATTAAATGAGAGTATTGCTTATTCAGAATATCTTAAAGAAAATGTTGAAAGCGGTATAGGATATGCTGAATATATAGCAGAACAGATTAATTCAGAATATGAAAATGCATTAAATGAATCAAGATCTATTACTGAAAGTACAAATACAAATTCATACAAAGATTCTATTAATGAAAAACTTGGAAAACTTTTAGAAAGAGAAGAGAATACAGATAAAATGAAATTTTTAACTTTCTTAAATAAAGAAAGAACGGAAGAATTCCATGCTTTAGACGAATCATCAAAAGAGGTTGTTATTAAAAGTATGAATGATAATCGTTGCCTATCAACCGTAGAAGCTGATGCTATTTGGGAATCTGTATTTTCTAATAATACAACTTTAGATTTTATTAAAGATATGCCTGGTGCATATAAAGAAAGATGGGAAAGTCTATCAGAATCTAAAAAATCTCAGATTATTGCTGAATCTAAAATGTATAACTTAAATACACCTTATCAAATTAAGAACTTTTGGGGTACTAGAGATCTTAGAGAAGTTAAAGTTGATATGGAAAAAATAAATGAAAACAAGCAAATAGCAACTCCTGTTAGTGGAGCTGTATCTGATGATTTTAAAAGATCGCTGATCGATAAAGTTAAAATGAACACAAAAAGAGCTTAATAAATTTCAAATATTTTAATTAAAATTAGAGAGATTCTTAAGAATCTCTCTTTTTATATTATAAAATGTACAGGTTTTTACTAAAAAACTACTTAGTCACTTATATATAAAACAGAAATCAAAATAAAAGCCAAGAAGCAAAAGGCTTGTGATTTAAAACAAATAAAAATAATTAAAAACAAAATGTTCGGAAATCAACTTATTAATGAAGCTGAGGTTCGTAGAGAGTGGGGGCCTATCATTACTGAGGCTACTGGCGTTGAAGATCATTCTAAGCTTGCTTGGATGTCTAAATACTGTCACTACCACAATCTAAATGAAAGTGTATATAATACTGTACACCTCAATCCAAATATGAATGTACAGGGTATGGGCGCTGTAACAATGCCAGATAACCCTACTACATTGAATGCTTTTCCTAGTCAAGGTACAGGTTCTGGTGATAAGCCTATGTCATTGCTTCCACTTGCTATGCAAGTTGCGGCTCAAACGGTAGGTCTTGATCTTGTTCCAGTTGTTCCTATGCAAGGACCAATGGGTATTCTTACCTATCTTGATTTTGTATACGGTGGTGGTAGAGTATCTGATGCTGGTGGAAAAGTAACCGATTCTTCTGCACTTCTTATTAAAGCAGATCTAGATTTTGATACTGGAAACAGCTACGGTGGTGAATTTACTGTAGGTGATGTTGTATATACAGCAACAGGTACTACTTTAGGTACTACTGGTAACAAAGCAACTTATGAATTAACTTTCGTTGGAAAATCAAGAATTGATGGTCTTAATATATTCCGTGTAAGAGCTAACACTGCTGGTGCAGTTGATGGTACCGTAACCTTTGAACAAGGTGGTGAAAATGCAGGTGTTGCTATTTATGAAGCTGTTGCTGCAGGTACATCATTTTACTCTAATGTTGATGCAACTACTACTGAAGGTACATTTAATGCTACTCCTGAATTAGTGAAAGCTCTTGAAGATCATATTACTGGATTCTCTGGTGCTGCTTTTGAAGCTAACAATCCATCAGGAACTGCTTCTTCATTCCCAACCATCGGAAGCGATAATCCTTACGAAAGAGGTATTGGTGAATCTACTCCAGATAATGTAATGGGTCTTACACTGTTTAACAAGTCAATTGCTGCAATGACATACCAATCAGCTGCAAATGTTACTCGTGAACAGGTACAAGATCTAAAGCAATTCGGTATTGATGCTGTTGCTCAAGTAGAATCGGTTCTTGTTAATGAACTTACTCAAGATATTAACAAATTGATCTTAGACAGAATTTTCCGTCTAGGTGCTACTAACGCACAGCAAGTTAACACTACACAAGGTATCCTGTTATCTGCTTCATTTGGTACAGGTACAACTACCGTAAATTCAGCTGGATATAACTTAGGACCTGGTAATTCTAGTGACACTGATATTGTATTAGGCGCAGGTACTGCTGTAACTGATATTTCAGGTGGTGGAGAAACACAAGGTACACTACAACGTAGAATCCTTACTAAGATTCTTGCTGCAACTAACTTAATTGCTACTCGTGGACGTAGAGGCCCTGGTACATTTGCCGTTACATCAGGTATGATGGGTACTGCTATCCAAGATATCTCAGGTTTTGTACCTTATCCTATGTCAAATACAGTTAACCAAGCAGGTGGATCTTTATTCCCAATTGGTTCTGTTGCGGGTGTAACTATTTATGTTGATCCTAACCGTGACTTTAACGATCTTAAGATTGTTGTTGGACGTAAAGGTGATGGTAATTCACCAGGATTGGTATTCATGCCTTACCTAATGGCTGAATCTGTAGAAACAATTGCAGAAGGGACAATGTCTCCAAAGATTGCGGTTAAATCTAGATTCGCATTGGTTGAAGCAGGATTCCATCCACAAACTATGTACTACACATTAGACTTTGCAACATTTGATGGCGTAAGCATCATATAACAAATCTTTTGTTTATATTTCAAAGTCCCTATTTAAATAGGGACTTTTTTTTCATTAAACATTTAAACTATTGTTAAATATATAAATAAAAGACAGCATAAAATGAAGCAAAACGTTATAGAATGGTTAAAGCTTGATAATAGCAATGGGTGTAAATTTAAAGAAGTTTCATTTAAAAAAATCAAAATGGTATAAATCATAATATATAAAAAAATAACTCTTATGTTTAAAATTCTATCGTATAAATCTTATAAATTATTAACAGAATCATCTAATGATTTTTCTAATGAAATTAATGATGTAATAAATGAAGCTAATTTAACAGACTTTATAGATAATCCTATAAAATGGGTTAAACTAAAAAACAATGGTAAGAAATATCAAAAGGCATTAGTACAAAAGGAGCTCACAGATTTAGAATATAGGAAAAAAAGTAAAGACTTGCCTGACGAAAAGAGAAAACAATATAAAGATGCTATTGATTCAAAAAAGAAATCATTAGATGATATAATATCTGCCATAAATGATAGGATGGATGTTCTTGCTTCAACTGATACATTAAAACAAGCATTAAGTTTAATAAAAACTAAAGCTAAAATTTCTGCTGCACAAACGGCGATAAAATCGTCCGAAGTAACTGCTAATGAAATAGAGAAGTATAAAAAAATTATTAAAGATAATACACTAAAGGCAGCTAAAATAGAAAATGATATAATAAAAAATAAAGAACCAAAACAAGAACCAACAGAAGACAAAGAAGAAAAAGAACCAACAGAAGACAAAGAACCAAAACAAGAACCAACAGAAGACAAAGAACAAGACAAAGAAGAAAAAGAACAAGAAAAAGAAGCGATTGATGTTGAAATTAAAAACGCCAAAGATGCATATAATGAATTAAAAGACGGTGAAGATGAAAGGGCCAAATTAAACGCAAAAATTAAATTTAAACAAGCTCAACAAAAAAAAGCTAGGCTAGACGGTAATGATGAATTATATCAAGGTTTAGGTGATGACATTGGAAAAATAATGGTTAATATAAATAAACTTGATCGTAGTAATAATAAAACTGATGCAGGTAATAAATAATGTACAAAGTTAGGGCAATAAATTTTGGATGGTACCATAGAAAACATGGAATTTTATTAGAAAATTTACCAGAAGGTAAAAAGAATCTTTTATTAGAAAACAAGTATTTTAAATTCCTTGACCCTAATCCACAATTATATGAGATCATTTTTAAGGTTGAAGATGATTATAATTTAATCAAAACTATTAACAAGATATATCCTAATTACTATAAGGGCGGTTTTAGTACATACAAACAAATATTAAAGGATTTTCTTTTATTAGATTGGAAGTGTGCTATATGTGAAGCTGATATAAAATGTAAAATGAACCCTGTAAAAAATGTAGAAAATTACGTCTGTGAAAAGTGTTCAGAATCTCATAATTCAACTAATAAAAGCATCGACCAAAGAATAATAGATTCATCCATAAAATTCATTAACCACTGTAAAAAGGTTCTTAAAAAGGAGCAAAAAGAGTTTATTAAATACGCTAGGGAATCATCTAAGAGCTAAAGCTCTTTCAATTGAAATAAATGGAAATACTTTAAGATTGCTTGTAGGGCATGCATTATAAACATTAATACCCTTTTCTTTTAAAGCTGCCCATAAACTACCAAAACCTGGAATAAATTGCTTTTGATAAACTTCATTAGAAGTTGCTTTAGTAGGATACCCATCATGAAAATGGCTTTTTCCATTTGTATTATTACCCATATCAAACCCTAATAAAATAATTTTCTTTGCGCCTAAAAGATAAGCTAAATTTATAGCTGCATATCCACTGTTATTACCGTGGGCTAAAGTATCTTTAAGTATTGATAAGCCATGTTTTGGTCCTTTTTTGAGAAGCATTACATTTTCATCATAATTTGATCTTCTTATAGTATATTTAAGCCCTTTAAATTTATCTATGTCAGTTTTATACCAAGTATAGAATCTGCTATCCGTCCAATACATTACTTGAGAAGTTGGTAAATTATAAAAAGCTTTATTTATGACTATTGTATTCCTATTCTTTAGTTTATTCCAATCAAAATTATTAAGAGATGGTCCACCGCCAACAATATAAACAGTTTCACCGTTAAAAATAGGTTTAACAGCAGAATAGTTCATAGGTTTTCTTTTTAAATCCACTCTTGGTGATTTTTTTATATTTACCTTTGTTGAAATAGTAACCTTTTTAGACTTTTTTTTCTTTGTATAAGTTTTTTCAATACGAGTTTTTCTCCTACTTATGTTTTTAGCTGGAGTTATGATTCTTCTAGGTTTTCTATTTCGTATCATTATAAATTATTTATTCATAATGACTTTCATTGTATTAATTTCTTGTTAATTATTAATTGAATAATTAATTTTTGGAACACTAAATTTAATAATATGAAAAACAAGAGTATTAAAAACAAACAGCATTGTTGCCAATGTATGGCGGTATGAAACGTTACAACACAAAAGTAAATTAAATTTAACAATTTTGCAAATTTAAAGTATAATATATTTGAAACACGACAATAATGTTTTATATTTGTTGTTATAAATAGTTTGAGGTGGCTCCCTTAATAGCTACGGCTGACCGAAGACATCTGATAGAGTATAAACTATCTATACAGGGGGCGAAACAAATTATTTATAATTTTTAAATAATAACTAAAATGAGCAAACAGCCGACAAAACCGAGCTAAGTAGCAACTTGAAACAGCACTCGTCTGAATTATATACATTGTTGTGTGCCGTTAATTTTAGAACGATGAAGAATACAACAGTAAAAGAACTAATTGAAATTCTTAAAGAAATGAATCCTGATGCAGTAGTATGTCATTTGGAAATGGAAGATGACGAACCTATTTACAGCACATTTGAAATATGTAGGCAATATGATAATGTTACTTACATAGACGATGAAGGTAATAATGTGACTGGAAATGTGGTTGCTATCTACTAATGGCACACAACGGTAAAGTATAACAGTAGTGCAGATAATTAAAAAAAGGATATGGATAAGTACACGAAAAAAGCGGTGTTTAGTTACTTAAAGAAATATGACCACATTGCAAATGAACAAGACTTCATAGAGGTTACCGAATGGAAAAATTGTGAAGGATTTGATGTAGAAATAGTAGGTAAGTTAAGCAAAAGGTTTCAGTTGACTTGGGGTGAATACACCGCTTTAAAGAAATTGGTTAAAAAACTCGATAGTTAGCATTACTGTTATACACAGTACGTATTATCAACGAAAAAAATAAAAATATGAATACAGAAGAATGGATTAAAGAATATTTTAAGGAAACTTGGAAAGAAATAGAAACAGATATTGACTTTTCTAAATATGAACCGATTAGCACAAGTAGTTCGTTACATATTTACGAAGAAAGATATGAAATTGATGGTAAAACATATAGATTATTATATGCGATTGGTTATGATGGAGAACCTTTAATTGAAGTATTAACGTAGTATTGTGTATAACGGTTTGGCTATGAACTGAAAGCCGAACCACTAAAGATAAATTGAAATACTAACCAAACAGAGGCTTTTTGTTTATAGCCTTTGTTATAAAACGTTTTGAGCGATGGGAAAATTAATGGACAGATTACAGAAGCAACTTAAAAATCCTGATACTAAAAAGGATGCAGAAGATTGCATAAAAATATACAATTGGATAAAAGATACCGACCCAGAAGGTAGAGTTTGGGAAAGTAGATGGACACCAATGGTTAATATTAGATGGGAAGGGACATACCCAAATAGTAAAGCAATTTATAAACCAAATATTACAGGCTACACCCTACTAAAAGGGATAGAGTGCGGTGGGTAATGTTTTATAACGGACGAGTATAACCGTTCGGGCGAACTAAATAAAAGAAATATGGCTGGAATAAATTACAGACGAGAAGAAGAAGGAATGAGACACCTAAAGGTAAGAGAGCCTGACGGTTATACAGTGTTATATGCTGTGCTTAAATTAAGCCAAGATATAACCTACACCGACCCGATTACAGGCGAAGAACGAAAAGAAAAGCTACAA
>Ga0180434_10003661_pt1 | contig 19419 bp, 12 predicted proteins | sample SS_ome_7_FD_132453 | JGI IMG/M metagenome (GOLD analysis project Ga0180434, IMG submission 132453) | Hypersaline lake sediment archaeal communities from the Salton Sea, California, USA - SS_1_D_2 metaG | ecosystem: Environmental > Aquatic > Non-marine Saline and Alkaline > Hypersaline >...
CTTGCCCACGCTATCCACAGCCCTACGACGACGGTGCCCTGATCTCGGGGATTCTTCGAACACTTCCAGAGGGTCACAATAAACACAGCCTCAAGTGGTACAACTTTTGGGGGGAACCCCAATCGTCCACTCCTAAATACGTCCTCTCTCGAATCTAATGGACCCACCAGTAAGATAAGGTAGCGAGCCGCCTCCATACGTTCATCCTTGGCGATACAGACACCGCAGTCTCAACAAATATCCTCGTCTCCCGACGCCAATTGCCCCAGCCAGAAAAGGATTCTATTCAATGTCTCAGATTCTTTTTACGTCATGTGGACAGAATCGCGCTAAGATTGTAACGGGTAAGTGTCTCGGGCACGCGAGGTCACGAGCAGTCTTTGAAGTAGGTACTTTGACGCTCAGATCCAGTCAGTCACATTGCTGAGCACATTGAGCACCATCACCCTTATGTGGAAGCTGCACCACAGAAGGGTCTACACAGATTGTGACGCAGCAAATTCACTCATTGGGGCGGGAACCCCCCGGTTCTGCAGCACTACAACTGGAAGCAGAGACCAGATTTCTCCAACATCTCATATTCTAGCATCATATCACTCAAGGGCAAATCCGGTGACCAACGGTCGTTTGTGTGCAGCGCTCACCGCCCGTCCCTGTCGGCTGTATATGTAAGGACTCTGTTGAAACGCGCAAGCCGGGCTCAACTCGAAGCTTATTTCTCGCTCACGCATTGCTTGTCTTGGCAGACACAAGTGTACGAGCAGAAAGTGCCCATACCACACAGGTATGCGAAACTGTAACTAATCTGTAACATAGCAGATTTGTCACGACCATCTGAATTTGCTATAATGGCTAAACAACAGGGTGTCCGCGCTGGTGACTTGCACTCCAGCGCACATTCCGATGAGGGGGGAAAGCACCTGATGAGCGACATTCACATCCTTTACATAGAAGACAATCGAGAGAATCTCTTGCTGGTGAGGCGTATTCTAGAAGCAGAGGGTTTCTCTGTGTCGGGAGCACCTGATGGTCCCTCTGGACTAGAACTAGCTGCCCAAATGCGGCCAGATCTGATCTTGCTGGACATCAATCTTCCTGAGATAGATGGGTATGACCTGGCCAGGCAGTTTCGAGCCACATCAGGCCTGGAACAGGTACCCATCCTGGCTATTACAGCCAACGTGATGCAAGGAGATCGGGAACGCACATTGGAAGCAGGCTGCGACGGGTATATCCAGAAACCAATAGAGGTAGATCGACTACCGGACCAAGTCAGGGCGGCATTAGGTAAGACACGCACATAGGGGCCACCATGGGTGTTGAACCAAAGGAAGCTACAATTCTTGTCGTTGAGGATAATGTCCAGAACTTTGTGCTTATCACGCGCCTGCTGGCCTATTTGGGCGTAAAGAGGTGTGAATGGAAAGCCTCGGGTTGGCAGGTTCTGGAGTATGCAGAGACACTACCGCACATTGACTTGATTTTGATGGATATATTTCTCCCAGAGGAGGATGGGTATCAGGTGCTTAACAAGTTGCGCGCTCACCCGCGCTTCAGGGATACGCTCGTTGTCGCTGTAACGGCCGACGTCTCTCCAGCCAACCTAGAGCGCGCACGCGAGTCCAGCTTCAACGGCTTCATTGGAAAACCCATAGCCCCGGACCGGTTCCCTAATCAGATTCGCAATATCCTACAAGGAGAGGAAGTCTGGGAACTGGGATAATCCGGGCACCGAAATACGGACAATGACTATGTCGTCGCCAGGCGAGACAGAGATTCCTCGTATCCCGACTACCGGGATGCGCGGCGGATTGGGTAGAACGCTGCTGACCGCTTTTCTGATCCTGGCAATTGTGCCGCTGAGTATCGTAAGCTGGTACGCGACTCGGCGTGAGCGGAACGACATTCAAGCAGAGGTTACTGCAAAGTTATCTTACGCGGCTACCATGACAGAGGCGCAGGTACGCCAATGGGTCAACAGCAGAATTGCAAATATGGCGCTTCTGGCAGCCTTGCCCGTCACCGAAGAAAGCACAAGTATCCTGGTGACCACCGACGCGGGCGGCAGACGGTGCCGCTTCGGGCGAAGCCGAAGCGCCTTCGCTTCCCTTTGTATTGGACGGCCCGGCAGCGACCCGGCCGCGGCTGACGCCGCCATCGCTCGCGATAAGCTGCGCGCCCAGTTGAAGGCCCTGGCAGAACAGGATCCTGCCTTTCGCCGGCTGGCAGTGCTTGACGGTGAAAGGGAGGTGCTGGTATCGACTGACCCGCAAGCTGAAGGATCGTTGGCAGAAATCACTTACACGCTAGCGCAACCGTCCAGCTCTCACCACATCACGATCGATCTCACCAACGACGCCGAGGCAGTGATCGCCCAGCCCATCCGATATAGAGGGAAGCAAAGCGGCCCCATCATTGATCCGGGTGGCGAGGCGTTCGGGTTGATGGTCGGCTGGCTAGATTTGAGCGAGCCAGTCCAGGCTATGCCTGTGATCGATGGACTGGGAGAGACGGGGGAAATCTACCTGGTAGACTCGATCGGGACTGCGCTGCCGCGAGGCCAGACGGTAAGTAGTCCAGGCATTGAGGCCGCCTTGTCCGGCGAGAATAGAGATGGACTGTATGAGAATTACGCCGGCGTCCCAGTCATCGGGGTCTACCGCTGGATGCCGGATCTGGAGCTCGTACTGGTTGCAGAGCAAGCACAAGAAGAAGCTTTCGCAACGACCGACAGCGTCACCGCGGCCGTCGTCGGCGCCACGCTGGCGGTGGCGCTGGTCACCGCTGTCATCGCCGCGATCGTGACACGGCAGATTACGCGACCCATCGTGCTGTTGACTGAGTCGGCTCTCCAGATTGCAGACGGAGACATGGATCAGCACGTGCCTGTGGCGTCGCGAGACGAAATTGGCATACTGGCATACGTATTCAATCACATGGCTGCTGAACTGAAGACGCTCTATGAAGACCTTGAAGGGAAGGTTGCCGAACGCACAGCTCTCCTACAGAAAGCTAACTATCACATACAACGGCGAGCCATTCAACTCGCCACGACGGTCGAGGTCAGCCAAGCGGCTACCTCAATCCTGGAGCCAGAGGAGTTGCTGCAAGAGGTTGTGCTGCTGGTGCACGATCGATTCGCCTACCCGTACGTGGGCATCTATCTCCTGGACGACGACGGAATGTATGCAATGCTCCAAGAAGAGATGGGGGGCGGTGAGGCGATAGCAGCTATGAAAGCGAGGCCAGTACCGGTCGGGGGAGAGAGCGCCGTTGGCCAAGCTGCCCAGACGATGGAGCCGTGTATTGTCGAGTGGGATGTGCAGCGTGCAGAGGCAGAGATTTGCCTCCCCCAGGTCCACGCAGAAGCGGCATTGCCGCTCAGAATGGGAGATCAGGTCATCGGTGTGCTCGACATTCTTAGCACCGACGAGAGGGGTTTCGACGCGGACGACGTCTCTGTCCTGCAAAACGTCGCCAACCAAATTACCATTGCGCTGGAGAACGCTCGCGCCTACGCCGTAGAGCGGGAAGCAGCCAAGCGATTGAGAGAACTGGATCAGTCCAAGCGTCGGTTCCTGGCCAATATGTCTCACGAACTTCGCACGCCGCTTACCAACATCATCGGCTTCTCCCGGCTGATGCTGAAAGGTATTGATGGACCGTTGGAGGAACAACAGCGCAACGACATCAAGATCATTTATCACAACAGCCAACATCTCTTGGGCCTGATTAACGACTTGCTGGACATCTCTCACATTGAGGCTGGCATGATGGAACTGGAGTTCCGAGAGGTGGATCTGGCCGACTTGATCCGCAGCGTCATGGCTACCGCCAGCGCACTGGTACGTGACAAGAACACCGAATTGCACCAGGAGATTGACCCGGATCTGCCCAGAGTGCATGCCGACGCAGCACGTATCCGTCAGGTATTGTTGCGAATCATGGCCAATGCAGCTAAGTTTACAGATCACGGCACCATCACTGTGCGGTCTTGGTGCAAGGACGATGAGGTGCTGGTAAGCGTCAGCGATACCGGTGTGGGTATCCCGCCTGAGGACCAGGAGCGAATCTTTGAGCGGTTTGAACAAGGCAGCCTAGAGAATGGCCGCCGGCCTAATGGGGCCGGCCTGGGCCTGGCTCTGAGCAAGGATTTCGTGGAGATGCACGGCGGGCGCATCTGGGTGAAGAGCGAAGCAGGAAAGGGATCTACCTTCACGTTCAGCCTGCCTCTACGGCCCCACGCGGAGCCAGGTTAGAGACAGACCAAGCCCGCCGCCCTGTAAGTCTCATACCTAGGACGAACGGGTATACAGACCAGAGCGAGAATCTTATGAACAAAGACGAACTCAGGCGTTCAGTGGCAGATCTGTTCTCCGATCTTCCAATACAAAGGGAAGCGAAGCAACACCTTCCATCACCAGGATCGGAGGGCCAAGCCGACCAACCGGCATCATCGCTGGCGGAAGAGCCTCAGCGCGACTTGAAGGAGGATTTGCTCTCAACAACTGCTCCCTCCGCAGCTACTCAACCCGCCCGAGCTATCCCTGCAGATCCATCCAATATAACGGGTAGCGAAGCGACTGAGGCCAAAGAGCGCGCAAGCCAGGACAAGGGGACCACAGAGGAACTGACCTCTCCCACAGAAGATCTGCAAACCTGGCGTCGGGAACTGGTGCGGAAAGTGTTGCGCGCTCTGACGATCGTCGGCCCTCTGGTCCTGGCGGCTGGTTGCTACGACGCCTACGTCGACCAGGCTCTGTGGCTGATACCATTCTACGTGGTGGCATACGCAATCCTGGCCCTGCTGACTTTCTGGCAACGATCCCCCTACATCCTCCAGGCGTTCGCCTTGACAGGTCTGATCTACGGCATGGGTGTTCTTGATCTGGTCGAGGATGGGATAGGCGGAAGTGGGCGCGTATTGCTGGTGATCCTGCCCTTCGTAGCCCTACTGCTCTTCGGACGCCGTGAAGGGATGCTAACGCTGGTTCTCACCCTGTTGACGATGGCTGGCTTTGGCTGGGCCTTCTCCACCGGTCGCATCGCTGTCCCGGTGGAGAAACAGATTGCATCTGCCGAACCCATTGTATGGCTAAGCAGTACGCTCGTCCTGCTTATGGTTGCTGCTATTCCACTGGCTTCTATGATCTACCTGTTACCGCGCTTCACGGCCACATTGGCCCAGAGCCGCAAACTGACAGAAGCACTCGCAGTTGAGAGGGACACACTGGAGGAGCAGGTGACCAAACGCACCCTCGCCCTTCAAGAAGCCAATTACGCCCTCCAACGTCGCGCTATGCAACTCGAAGCCAGTGCTGAAGTGGGCAGAGCTATCACTTCCCTCTTCGACATAGACGATTTGTTACGACAGACGACAGAGCTGATCCGCGACAGATTCGGCTTTTATCACGCAGGGATCTTTCTCCTGGACGAGACCGGTGAGTGGGCTGTCCTGCGGGAGGCCACAGGAGAGGCGGGAGCACAGATGAAGGTCCAGGGCCACCGCCTTGCTGTTGGTGAAACTAGTATGGTTGGGTGGACTGCACTCCATCGTCAGCCTCGCATCGCCTTAGACGTTGGGGAGGACGCAGTTCGCTTTGCTAATCCCCTCTTGCCGTATACACGCTCCGAAATGTCCCTCCCGCTAATGGTCGGTGGACAGCTCCTGGGCGTGCTAAACGTTCAATCCGCTGAGGCAGCCGCCTTCGACGAGGACGACTTGCAGGTGCTCCAGAGTATGTCGAACCAGATCGCTGTCGCCATACAGAATGCCCGGCGGGTCTCCGACCAGACACAACTCCTGGAAGCGACGAGCCCCCTCTACCGGGCCAGCCGTCGCCTGGCCCAGGCTACGACGATCGGCGAGGTCGCAGATTCGATCATTGCCTCAGTAGCCGAGACGGGGGCTGATGGCTGCACTGTGGTAGAGTTTGAGTTCTCGTCCGCCAGCGAACCTGCAGCGCTCGTGTATCGGGGGGTGTGGCAGCGAGACCAGGAACCTGAAGTAGAACCGGGCACGCGGCAGCCAATTATTGACAGTCCATTCCCCTTCCACATCATGAGCACCATGTGGACGGTGGCAGATGTTGAGCAGGATGACCATTTACCCCCACGTGCACGTCAGAGACTTGAAGCGATGGGCGCCAGGGCTCTGATCAACATCCCACTGCGCGCCAGGGAGAAGGTGATCGGCCAGGTGATGGTGCTGCGCTCCAGACCAGGTCCATTTCCGGACACGGCCCTACGTCTCTACGAGGCCCTGAGCAATCAGGCAGCGGTGGCATTGGAGCGCGGTCAACTGCTGGAAGAAGCACAGGGACGTGCTGAACAAGAGCAACAGGCTCGTCAGATGGTTGACCGCATCCATCGGGCCGCGGGTATTGAGCAAGCGCTGCAGGTGGCAGCAGAGGAACTCGCACAGGCGATGCGCGTGCCCCACGTCTCTATAGAGATGAGCCTCGAAGCAGCAGAGCACAAGTAATAGGACGGTGCCGACCGCAGACGATGCCGACCGCAGACGATCGGGGCAGGGAGTACCAATGAACACACAATCCGCATCTGAAGATGCCGCTTCGCGTCCCTCTATGCTTGAATGGGACGACGCAATTCAGCGCCGGCGTATCACGCTTCTCAATCGCCTGCTACTGTCCGGTGTGGTTCTCGGCTTCGCAGCGATGGTCTTACTCTTTGTCGCGCTTAAGCCGACGCTGACTTCAGAAAGTCGGGCGGACATTCGGGGGGCGAATGCCGCGGAGCGGATGACTGCCCTGCTCCCTCTGATCGTTGGGTGGCTGGCAATGTTGATCGCCTGGGGCTGGCGGAGCATACGGCATCGCACCCGCACGTTGACCCTGGTTGTGATTGTCTGCATCGTGGGCATCTTCCTGTCCGTCTGGGGTGGATCGCCTGGCAGGGGCGGGGTATGGCTTCTGCTGATCCCATCTCTCGCCTACATCCTGCTGGGCCAGCGGTCCATCATTGTATCCGGCGCCGCCAGCGTTCTGATCTACACCTTGCTGAGCCTCACTGTGAGCCAGGAATGGGTTGTGCTCCCGACGGCCGGAGACCTGGATATCCTGGCCTCGCCGCTCATTGGCTGGGTCTCCTTCCTATTTACAGCCGTCGCCCTGACACTGGTCCTGTGGTCATTTCACCGGAGCTGGTCAAAAGCACTGGCTGGAGCTGGGGAGACCAACACTCGACTCCAAGCACAAACACAGGATTTTCGGGAAAGGATCGCTCGGCTCGAGCGACGGACCTCTCAGTTGCAGGCGACCGCCGACATCGCTCACGTTGGATCCTCCATTCTAGACCCAGAGAATCTAATGACCCAGCTAGTCAACCGGATTCAAGAGGGTTTTGGCCAATCAGGTGTTTATTACGTGGGCCTGTTCTTGCTGAAAGAGGCACAACAAACAGCCGTGCTAAGAGCTGCCACGGGCGAGGCCGGGCAGCTATTGCTGGAAATGGCATACAAGCTAGACGTAGACGATACGTCCACTATAGGCAGATGTATCATCCACCGGCAGGCCCGCATCGCACGGGATGCAGGAGAGGGCACGCTCCGGTTCGATGCCTTACCGATGCCCCACGCGCGCTCGGAAATCGCACTGCCTCTGCGCTCGCGCGGACGCATCCTTGGAGCCCTGAGCATGCTTGGCACGAAGACGGAGGCCTTCAGTGAGGCGGACATCGCTGCTCTGCAGACGATGGCCGATCAAGTAGCTTTAGCAATCGATAATGCTGTGCTCTTTAGCCAGACTAAGACATCCCTGGAGCACTTACGGGCCGTCCAACAGCGCTACGTGGCCCAGACGTGGGACGAGTTCTTGGCTACGAGGCCTGTGATCCCGATCGACTACACAGAGGCAGGCACAGAGCCAGGTGATACGCGGTTCCTGCGCGACGCCCGGCGTGCGGCGATGGTGCACGGGAGGACAGTTGCAACAACCAGTCCACCCTCAGACGACGGAAGCGACATCAAACCCCAGGCTGCTCTGGTGGTTCCATTGCAGTTGCGGGGACAGATCATCGGCACTATCGCTCTACATGAGACAGGCCATCCCCGACCGTGGACGGTCGAGGAGATCGCACTGGCCGAAACCGTCGCCGAGCAGGTCACGCTGACCGTTGAGAACTTGCGCCTGATGGAGGAGACACAGCGCCGCGCTGCTTACCAGGAGAAGATCAGCGACGTCACGACCAGCATCCGCGAGACGCTGGATACGGAGACCGTGCTCAAGACCGCCGTGCAGAAGGTGCGGCAGACGATGGGGTTGCCGGAAGTAGAGATTCGCCTGGCCGTGGAAGACACAGAGAGCACAACTCCTACTGGCTAGGCTGCTGAGGCCGCCGACGCCGACTGCAGACGCCGACTGCAGACAGTCGGATGCGGACGGTGCCGACCGCGGACGGTCGGGGGACGATGGAAGGTACTATGCGATTTCAAGATCTGAACAGCTCAGAAATTGCCGCAATTGTTCGCGAGCAGGGGCCCAAGACGGCTGTGTTCGCCGCGGGAGGAACAACCCGGTGGCTGATCCTGAACCATCTCAAGGGTTGGCCAAAGGACATGTCTTATTGGCAGGAATATCTCGAATACGGCGGCCGACGATTCGTGGATATTGCACGGCTGTTCTTCGAGCACGGCGTGGACACACTTTTCACCCACGCTATCGTCCCCGGTCAGCTCAAGGGGAAGGGCGAAGGATACCCGCCTCTGGCCCTGACCAGCGGTATGGAGAGGGTAGCGGGAACCCCTGAGTTCCTGCAATTCTACGAGGAATATGGGGTTAGAGTCCGCTTCTTCGGCAATTACCGGGAGGTGCTGGAAGGCACGGAATACGCAGGCACGATCGAGCATTTTGACACGGTGGCAAAGGAGACAAGGACGAACGACCAACATCGTCTCTATTGGGGCTTCAACACGGATAAGGATCAGATCACACCAGCTTTGGAGTTGGCTGTGAAATTCTACCAAGACCAGGGACGAGCTCCCACGAGGGAGGAAGTCGTCGAAGTGTATTACGGCGAGCCTGTGGCGCCTGTGGACATCTTCGTTGGCTTCAACCGGACGAGAACTGCAACCCTGATGCCTCCTTTTCTTGGTGGCCAGGCGGACCTGTACTTCACGGTTGGCCTATCCTTTGACTTCTCCCAGTCACAGCTGCGCAGCATATTGTACGATCACCTGTATGCGCGGAGGGGGTGGCATCGAGAGTACAGTGAATTGCCCGATTGCGCTTTTTCGGAGATGCAGGCGTTCTATCGTCTAAATCAGGAGGCAGTGACCGGCATTGGCCGGCGTTACGAGCCGGGTGCTATCTGGCACCCTTCACCCCAGGTCCGTTTGCCACCTGGTTGGAGTGAGGAGGACACATGATTCAGCCCAGCGAGGAGGTGAAGGTACTGGCCCAGCGTTGGGGCCAACCGCGTTTCATCGAAAAGCAAGTCCCTGTTGCTCCGGGTCTCGGTGAACAGACGGTCCACGATTTCTTCTCTGACCGGTGGGGTGAGGTAGTGATGGCCATACGCCGGGCCACCGACGGGCTGGTGTGGGTGATGACCAAGGAGAGTTTTCCCAAGGAAAGCGCTTCCGAAAGCTCTCGCCGGTTATATAGCCTGCCAACCGGCGGCATTCGGCATCAGGAGACAATTTCGGTGGCGTTGTGGCGCGAGTTGGAGGAAGAGACTGGTTTCGAGGCCCGGATCGATCGGTTTCTGGCCATAATCCGATATGTGCCGATTCTGGCATCGAGCGACTTCCAAGAGATACCGGACTTCATCTCCTACGTTTTCCTCCTGGAGGAGGCAAGTGGGGCCAATCCAATGCTGAGCTGCGAGGAGAAGATCCTGGATTTCAAGGTAGTAGCGCCTGGAGAACTCCTGGATATTGCGCGGCAATGGCGCAATCTGATGGGGGCAAGCAAGGAGTTCCACGACTTGACCGCCTGGGGGGTGTTTAGAGGCATCGCTCACCAGGTGGCAGGCGAAGCCTTGACCGGTAGAGGGGTATAGGATGCCGCCGGACATGTACGACCAACTACTCCAAACACCGCGAGCACAACTCGTTGAGCTCGCCCTGGCCGGGCTGAATCGCCAGGGAGGGATGGTCGCCAGGGTCATCGACAGCGTGTGGAGGCAGGTGGACGGCGTCGTGGACGCGACCGGGGCCAAGAGAATCTACTTGACGGGGTGCGGTGACTCGTACTTTGCAGCCCTTTCTGCGCGATACGCGTTCGAGCAGTTGACCGGAGTCCCCACCATTGCTTTGGAGTCCATGGAATTCGCCCAGTATGCGCTGCTACCCCACGACTCGCTGACCATCGCGATTTCCAGTGGAGGCGAGGTCTCTATGACGCTTCAGGCCGGAGAGCATGCCAGGCAGTCTGGCGTTGACGTCATCGGCGTCACGGGACAGGATGAGAGCCGAATGGCACAGGAGTTTCCGTGCTTGATCACCGACCCCGGCCTTATCGACGGCGACCAGGTCGATCAGGTGGCATTGATGCTGGGTAATTTCAGTTTCAGCCTGGCTGCGCTCTACATTGCTGCGATCCACATCGGACGGAGCCGTGGGCACCTCGATGACCAGACAGCGAGGGAGGCCAAAGTAGGAATCAAGGCAGCACCTACTGCCATCAAGCGGGCGATGGATCGGAGTGCGGACGTTCACGAGTACCTTGAAAAGGTGAGCGACGAAGCCGATTTCTATTTTCTCGGCGCTGGGCCTAGCTATGGCGTCGCACTCTTCTATCAGGCCAAATTCTTCGAGCAGGCCCAGCGCCCGGTGTACGGCGTTGAACTGGAAGAGTTTGCCCACGAGCAGTTTTTTCTGCTCCGACCCAACGGAAATACCCAGCTGTGGTTCATTGCACCGGCGGGCCGCAGCCGAGAGCGGGTACGGGAGATCATGGGCGGTTGCCGGGAGATGGGCGCTCATGTGATCGCCGTGACGACCTTGGATAGCGAACAGATACAGGAGGAGGCAAACCTGACGTTTGCGCTGGAAGCCGCGTCAGAGATGTTTTCAGCGCTGATATCGGTTGTGCCCGGGGAACTCCTGGGAATCCACGCCTTTGCGCGCTGGGGAAGTGGGGCACTGTCCGCCTCTGAACGGCGCCGCCAGATGGCAGTCAGCAGGCGGTTGACACGAAAGGAGGATTGAGGACAACCATAGTATAGAGCAAGAGCCAGAGATGAATACTTCCCACACACAGGGAACATGGACCGAATCTATCAAGCCTAAATAAGACCAATACAATCACAGGCAAAGGGGGTAGCAATGGGCGGGGGCACTCCAAGGCTTGAGCAATTGGAGCATTTCGACGTGAACCAGATCGGTTTAGGATGCAGCGGGCTGATGAAGCCGACTGCCTATGATACAGCATGGCTGACCCGGATTCCGGCAGAGTACGATCACAGTGTACCTGCCTTTCCCGAGGCTCTTGCCTGGCTCAGGCAGAATCAACACCCAGATGGCAGTTGGGGGGCAGAGATCGAATACGTCCACGACCGGGTGATCTCAACGCTGGTCGCCATCCTGGCTCTGGCCGAGTGGGACAGGGATGAGCGAGATGAACGAGCTATCGACAGGGGACTCAGATACATCTGGGAAAAAGCCGATCGGTTGGAACAGGAACACGAGACGATTGGTTTCGAGGTGATCGCGCCTACTTTGCTCAAGAAGTGTCAAGAGTTGGAGCTTACGCTTCCCCTAGCAGCGTTTGAGCGATACAAGAAGATGCGGGCTGAGAAGATGGCTAAAATCCCGCCCGACATGCTCCATTCGCGGAACACGTCGATGACCTTTTCCCTGGAGTTTATGGGAGATAACTTAGACACAGAGAAAGCGGGGTTTTTGCAGGAGAGTAACGGCAGCGTGGGCGTGTCTCCTTCCGCTACTGCATACTTTCTGACCAAATGCACCAATAACGTGGCAGCACGCCGGTATATCAGTGACGTTGTCGAGGCCTACGAAGGCAAGGCTCCAGAGGTATTCCCGTTTGACATCTTTGAGACAGCCTGGTCGTTGTGGAATCTAGGTCTGGCTGGCTTCTCACTGCAGGATCCTCCTCTGGCCTCTTACGTGGCCGATTTGGCTCGCCTCTGGGAGCAGTCGGACGGGATGGGACTGGGCTTCTCGTCTGCTTATTCAGCCCCCGATGCCGATGATACGGCCATGGTTTGCAGTGTTCTGCGGCGGGCGGGATATGAACCGGAGTTGCGGGTCTTTCGCAGGTTCGAGCGGTATCGTCATTTCGTCTGCTATCCGTGGGAAAGGAACAACGATTCCAGCCTGAGCGTGAACATCCATGTCCTTGATGCCTTACGAGGAGTCGATCAGGAGTCGATCACGAAAATCGTTAACTTTCTTAGATCGCGCACAACTTCGGAGGGATATTGGAAAGACAAGTGGCATATCTCGCCATACTATACAACGGCCCACGCTGTGATCGCTCTTGTTGGGCACGATGATGAACTTGCCAGAGGGGCTGTGCGGTGGCTCCTGGACACTCAGGGGCCCGATGGCTGCTGGGGTTACTACAATAGGCCAACTATGGAGGAGACAGCCTACTGCTTGCAGGCACTGAGTATGTATGACCGCTGTGTGGAACCAGTGGATAGAAGCACTCTTGCCCGAGGCCGGGATGGGCTGCTCGCTTGCAGAAGCGAAATGCCAGCCCTATGGATCGGCAAATGCCTCTACACCCCGATCAGAGTAGTGGAGTCTGCGATCTACAGTGCGTTGGCGATGACGGGGTCGTAGGCATGGGAGACGATCTTAACTAAGGAGGAATGGTCGTGAGGAGCACTCTTGAACAGTACCTCAGTGTCCAAGTGAACGATGAGCTAACGGCTCAGCGGGGAAGGTCACTGCTCGTCCTCATCCTGACCATAGGGATTGCTGACTTGATCACTCTGACCATAGACATGGTTACCGGCACGACGAAGTTCCTGACTTTGGAGCTGGCGGTCCTTGTGATCCTCTTTGTACTCTATTGGTGTACGCGGCGTGGTCAACGTTGGACACCCTATGTATTCTTGATCTTTCTGACCTTCATCACAACCGACACTTTCCTACGAGACCCTGTAGGCCTGACAGCTCTGGCTCTTGCCGCTCCTGTGGTCGTGACACCGCTCATCGCCGCTCCCAGGCTATGCATCCCGGTAGCGGGTGGTGAAGCTGCCACTCTATACGCGATGAGCTTTGCACTTGACTATCCACTGAAGCCCTTGGGGCTGGTTATTCTTGGAGTCCTTGGTCTGGTCGCCTGGCTGTCTAGCTCTAACCTCGAGAGCGCGTTCAGAGAGTCGCAGCGCAATGCGGGCGCATTAGTCGAAAGCAACCGCGAGTTGCAGTCCAGCCGCGCCCTGCTGGAAGCCAACGCACGTGATCTGGAGCGACGATCCAATCAACTGGAGGCTGCAGCCCGGGTAGCCCAGGCAGCCACCTCAATCCTGGAGACAGACCGACTGATCCGGGAAGTGGTCGAAGTGATCCGCGAGCGATTTGGTCTGTATTACGTGGGGTTGTTTCTGACCGACGAGATCGGTGGGTGGGCCGTCTTGCAGGCTGGCACGGGCGAGGCAGGCCGGGCGATGTTAGCGCGTGGTCACCGGCTCAGAGTCAGTGATGATTCGATGATCGGGTGGAGCATCGCCCACTCCCAGGCTCGGGTCACGCTGGAGATCGAGGAAGATCCCGTGCGCCTGGCGACACCGGAATTGCCGGACACGCGTTCGGAAGCAGCTCTGCCGCTGCGCTCGCGCGGCCAGGTGCTGGGCGCACTGACGGTGCAGAGCGAGCAGTCAGAGGCCTTTGACCAAGACACTATTGCCGTTTTGCAGACGATGGTCGATCAGGTGGCAGTGGCGATCGACAACGCACATCTGTTCTCCGAAGCCGAGGCTGCTCTGGAGGCAACGCGTCGAGCATACGGCGAGTTGAGTCGTGAGGGCTGGGCTGAATTACTTCGCACCCAGTCCGGTCTGGGTTACCGCAGCGGCAAGCGAGGCGTCACCCGCACCGGGGGCATCAGGCGATCTGAACTAGAGCAAGCTCTGCAGAAGAGGGCAAGCCTTCGGGGCAGCGATACCGACACCGAAGACAACCATCCACTGGCAGTGCCAGTCAAGGTCCGCGGCAACGTCGTCGGCGTACTGAACACGCATAAATCCAGCGAGGCCGGTGAGTGGACATCTGAAGAGGTGAGGCTCCTGGAGACGTTGGCCGAGCAGGTCGGTGTGGCGCTGGAGAGCGCTCGGCTGTACAGGGACGCACAGCGCCGCGCCGCTCACGAGCGACTGGTTGGCGAGATCACCGACAAAATGAGCCGTGCGGCCGATATCGACATGCTGATGCAGACCACGATCCAAGAGATGGCAACTGCGTTGGATGTGCCCAGCGCCTTCGTGCAGTTTGGTGCAGCTCCCGGGATGGCGTGGGACGAAGACGGGGGCTGAAATGACGCAGATACACAGATCTTAGCTGTGCCAACACATAGGCAAAACAAAGGAAAAGGATAGGAGAAGCAGCAAATGAGACGAGGAACAATACGGGCACTGCTCACCATCGTAACAATCTGCGGCGCGGTGGCGACAGCCTGCAGATCAGCCGAGAAGCCACCGATCAAGGTCGGACTGGAAGGCCCAATGACAGGAGAGTGGGCCGCCGAGGGCGAGGGCTTTCGCCGGGCTGTGCTCCTGCTGGCCGACAAAGTCAACGAAGAAGGAGGCCTCCTCGATGGCCAGCCGGTGGAGATCGTCGTGGGGGACGATCGGGGGGATCCGGAAGAGGCCCAGCGAGTCGCCAAACGTCTGGTCGAAGAGGGCGTGGTAGCCATCGTCGGCGCCTACAACTCGGACGCCACGGAGGCCGCATCTAGCGTGTACGACGAGGCCGGCATACTGCAGATCACGCCTTCCTCCACCGCTATCCGGCTGACGGAGAAAGGCTATACGCATTTCTTCCGCACCTGCTTCCGCGACGACAACCAGGGGAAGTTCGCCGCCAGCTTGATGGTCAACACGCTGGGCAAGCAGCGCATCGCGCTGGTGCACGATGAAACTGTGTACGCCGAGGGTCTGGCCGAGGGGACCCAGCGCTACGTAGAGGAATTGACCGAGAACACCGGCGCAGAGGCTGCCGTGGTGCTATTCACCGCGATCACGCCAGGGCAACGCGATTTCACCGCACTGCTGGAACAGCTCGAGGCCAACGCGGCTGACGTGCTCTACTTCACCGGCTACTATCCGGAAGGCGGGCTGCTGGTGAAGCAGATGAAGGAGAGCGGTCTGACAGAAATTCAGTTCATCGGCGGCGACGCGGTTAACAACCCCGAGTTTGTCACCACAGCCGGCGTTGAGGCAGCCACCGGCGCGCTGGTTACGTCAGCGGCCTTGATCGAGGATCTCGACTATCAGGAAACCGAACAGTTCGTCGCAGACTACGAGGAGACCTATGGCGAGCGACCGATGAGCGCATGGACGCTGGCAGCAGCCGATGCGTTCCGGCTAATCGAGCACGCCATTGCAGAGACTGCATCCACCGACCCCGCAGCGCTGGCTGAATTCCTGCATACCGTAGAGGACTTCCCTGGCATCACCGGTCCAATCGTGGGGTACGATCAAAAAGGAGATCGCGAGGGTCTCGGCATCGTGGCCTACGCAGTCAACCAAGAGGGGAAGCTTGTCCTCTATGAACCGTGATCACCGCCACCGGACGAGGGCGCGCCATCAGAATGGCGCCTTTTTAGGGCGACGAGGGCGCGCCATCAGAATGGCGCCTTTTTAGGGTGACGAGGAGGTAGAGAGCTTATGAGCACGTCCATCGCTGGCCCTGCGCGACGGCGAAGCATCCGCCGCACGCTTGTGGTCTTCAGTCTGGCGCTGGTGCTTCTGCCATCGCTGGTCGTGGGCGCAATCGGTGTGATGCTGGGCTACCAGGCTCAACTGCAGAACACGCGCGATGAACTGTCGGCCGCGGCCGATCTGAAGCAAATAGAGATCGACCGCTGGGTTGCCGAACGAGAAAGCGATCTATCCGTCCTGGCGACCGAGACCGGGCTGCAGCAATCCCTGCATGCAATGCTTCAGAGCCCAGAAGGGAGCCCCGAACGCCTGGCGGCCTATTCCGAGGTCGCCGTGCGCTTGAGGGGCTTCCTGCGGAAGAAAGTAGCGTTTGTCGAGCTCTCTCTACTTGACGCAGAAACCGGCTCGGTTGCAGTATCCACGGAGGTGAGGGCAGAAGGTCAGTCCCACTTTGGGGAGACCTACTTCGAAAAAGGGAGAGAGGGGCTTTTCTTACAGCCGCCGATCTTCGATCCAACCATCAACGCGCCTACGATCGTGATCGCCCGGCCTGTACAGGAGTCAGCCGGAGAGGTGGAAGCGGTCCTCGTTGGACGGGCCAACCTGGCCGACCTGGGCGCACTGATCCAGGCCAAAACTGGATTAGGCAGGACAGGCGAGACCTATCTGGTGAGCAAAGAGCGCTTCTACCTCGCCGGTAGCGAACGTGCAGGCACGGAAGAGACCGTGAAAACCGTGACGAGCACGGGGATCCGAACCGCACTCAGCCGCCAGGACGGCGCAGGACGGTACCTGAACTACCGTGATGAGGAGGTCGTGGGCGCCTACCGCTGGTTGCCCAACCTGCGCGTGGCGTTGATCATCGAGCAGAGCCAGTCTGTAGCGGTAGCAGCGGCGGTCCAGCAGGTGCTACCGGTACTGGGGGTGACCATCGTGGCCGTCGCTCTGGCGTCGGGGATCGTCATACCTCTCACCCGCCGCATCGTGGGCCCCATCATCGAACTGACGGAGGCAGCGACGGAGATCGCGGCAGGAGACCTGGAGCGCACCGTGCCTGTGCAACGATCGGACGAGATTGGCGTCCTGGCTCAGGCCTTCAACAGCATGACGGCCCGGTTACGCGCGCTGATCGACACGCTGGAGCAGCGCGTGGCCGAGCGCACCCGAGGTCTGCAGACGGCGGCTGAGGTTGCCCGCGCCACCACATCGATACTCGATCCTGACGAACTGCTGCGCCAGGTGGTGGATCTGGTCCGCGAGCGGTTCAACCTGTATTACGTAGGGCTGTTCCTGCTGGACGAGAAACGTGAGTACGCCGTGTTGCAGGCCGGTACCGGCGAGGCCGGGCAGCAGATGCTGGCGCAGGGACACCGGCTGGAAGTAGGCGGCAACTCGATGATCGGCCAGTGCACAGCCAGGGCCGAGGCTCGAATCGCACTGGACGTCGGCGAGGAAGCGGTCCGCTTCGACAATCCTCTTCTGCCAGAGACGCGCTCGGAGATGGCCCTGCCGCTGCGTTCGCGGGGCCAAGTCATCGGAGCGGTGACCGTGCAGAGCACGGAAGAGTCTGCATTTGACCAGGCGGGAATCGCCGTTATGCAGACGATGGCCGACCAGGTAGCGGTGGGGATTGACAACGCCCATCTATTCGTCGAGGCTCAGGATGCCCTGGCGGAGATGGAGGCCATCTACCAGCGCTATCAGCGCCAGGCGTGGGTTGCATATCAGGCCACCAGGGCGGTCACTGGTTATCAGCAGACCGACGCCGGGATGAAGCCCCTGGCCGAAGAAGTCTTACCCGAAGTGCAGCAAGCGGTGAGCCAGCGCAGCCCTATCATTCAGAGCGGTAATGGTGACGAGAATCCTCCTGCCCTGGTAGTGCCCGTCACGCTGGCTGGACAGCCAATCGGCGCGCTGGGTATCCAGGCCAAGGGAGGGAAGCGCCAGTGGAGCGCTGAAGACATCGCCCTGGCGGAGGCAATCAGCGAACAATTCGCACTGGCCGCCGAAAACCTGCGCCTGGTCGATGAGACCCAGCGCCGCGCTGCGCGCGAGCGATTGACCAGCGAGATCACAGCCCGTATGCGTGAGACGCTGGATATTGAGATGGTGCTCAAGCGAGCCACGAATGAGATTGGCCAGGCACTGGGTCTGGCAGCACTCAACGTGCGTCTGGATGTGGAGACGGGAGTCGCTGACGAGTGAGGACATCACACGTGAATCAGCAGGAGAAAGATATGAACGCGGAGGAACTGACCGTTCAGAAGAGTCTCCCATCTATGGAGGGCATACGCACCTGGCAAGAGCAGCTCCTCCGGGGAATACTTCGCGCTCTGGTCGCGATTGGAACTGTGGCGCTTGTGCCAGGCTCCTACAGCGCCTACGAGACACAAGACGTATGGCTAATACCATTTTATCTCGCAGTTTACGGAATCATCCTGGCGATCGCATTCTGGCGGCGGGTTTCCTACACCGTCCGGGCGTGGGTGCTCGTGGGCGTAATATACGGCATGGGCATCCTCGAACTGACGGACACCGGGCTGGGCGGAGATGGTCGGGTCTACCTGCTGACTTTCCCCCTCTTGGCTGGGCTGTTCCTGGGGCGGCGGCAGAGTATCGGCGCCATGGTCCTCGCTGCAGCGACGATGGTCGCCTTTGGGTGGGGCTATTCCACCGGAAACCTCGTCCCCACCGTCGATCTACAGGAGATCACCACCGGCGCGACCTGGTGGTTGAACAGCATCATGAGCATGGTCATGTTGGGGGCCACCCTGTTGATCTCGCAGAGTTATCTGATACCCCGCCTGGCCGACGCACTGGCCCAGAGCCGCATGTTGACCGAGGAACTGGAGGTCCACCGGGCGACTTTAGAAGAACAGGTGACGGAACGCACGGCCGACCTGGCCCGGCGGAGCACGCAACTGGAGGCGGCCGCACAGGTGGCACGAGAAGCAACAGCGATCCAGGACGTCGAGCGCTTGCTCGAGGAGACAACGCACCTCATCTCCGACCGGTTTGGCTTCTATCACGCTGGGATCTTCTTGCTGAACGAGGCGAGCGAGTACGCAGTGTTGCGCGCGGCTTCATCGGTGGGTGGGCAGCGGATGCTCGCTCGGGGACACCGGCTGCGGGTAGGGGAGGAAGGCATCGTGGGCTACGTGACCGGCCGGGGGGAGCCCCGCATCGCGCTGGACGTGGGTGAGGACGCGGTGTTCTTCGACAACCCAGATCTGCCCAACACACACTCCGAGATGGCACTGCCTTTACGGGCACGAGGCGAGGTCATCGGCGCGCTGGACGTGCAGAGCACGGAACCGGCGGCATTCAGTGACGAGGACGTGGCCGTGCTGCAGACACTGGCCGATCAGATGGCGATGGCGATCAGTAACACTCGGCTCCTCCAACAGGTGCAGGAGAGCCTGGAGGCAGAGCGACGGGCCTACAGCGCGCTGGCTCGCGAAGCCTGGAAAGAACTGCTTGGTGCCCAGCCTGCGCTGGGAGGGAGCTACGACCCGCAGGGCATCCTGCCCACCGACGGCAGGTGGAACGATGCGATGAAACAAGCAGCGCAAACAGGGGAAATAGTTGCAAGTACGGAGAACC
>Ga0180434_10003663_pt1 | contig 19418 bp, 12 predicted proteins | sample SS_ome_7_FD_132453 | JGI IMG/M metagenome (GOLD analysis project Ga0180434, IMG submission 132453) | Hypersaline lake sediment archaeal communities from the Salton Sea, California, USA - SS_1_D_2 metaG | ecosystem: Environmental > Aquatic > Non-marine Saline and Alkaline > Hypersaline >...
CCTGCCCCCCAACTGAACAATCGCACGGTGTCCCCAGTCGGGGGGCAGGCATCTTGCCTGCACATAATTCACCAGCCGCCGAAGGCGGCTTCCGCGCCTGCCGCCCCCGGGGCGGCAGGCTCTACTCGACTACTCGTCTACTTTCTTCTCTGTTTCTTTGGTATACCTGCCGCACGGCCGCGGTTTGGATGCTCGAAACGACAATGTGCCGTCAGAAAGCAACGCCCCGCCGGTTTTCCCCTGGACGCGGCCCTAAACATTCGATATACAGACGCGGAATCTTCGAAGGAAAATGAAAAAGGTTCGGGGTGAATGAACCGGTGCCTAAGCGAAAAGACATACGCAAGATATTGATAATCGGCTCCGGGCCCATTGTCATCGGGCAGGCGTGCGAGTTCGATTATTCCGGGGCACAGGCCTGCAAGGCCCTTAAGCGGGAGGGCTTCAAGATAGTGCTGGTCAACAGCAACCCGGCCACCATAATGACGGATCCCGAGCTTGCCGACAGGACCTACATCGAACCGATAACGCCTGACATTGTCGAGAAGATAATTCGCGCCGAAAGACCGGACAGCCTGCTTCCTACGCTCGGAGGGCAGACCGGGCTCAATATCGCCGTGGCTTTGGCCGAACGCGGTGCATTGAAAAAATACGGCGTTAGAATGCTCGGAGCGAAACCGGCGACCATAAAAAGGGCCGAGGAAAGGCATCTTTTCAAGAAGACAATCGAAAGAATCGGGCTGAAGGTGCCAAGAAGCGGATACGCCAGTTCGCCCGAACAGGCCGACGAAATCATCAGGTACGTCGGTTTTCCCGCCATAATACGGCCGTCCTACACTCTCGGCGGAACCGGTGGAAGCGTCACATACAATACCGAGGAGTTCGCAAAATCTGTCCGCTGGGGCCTGAGCCTCAGCCCGAAGCACCGGGTTCTTATCGAGGAGTCGGTCATCGGGTGGAAGGAGTATGAGCTGGAGGTCATGCGCGACCGCAGAGACAACGCGGTCATCGTCTGTTCGATCGAGAACATCGACCCGATGGGTATTCACACCGGCGACAGCATAACCGTCGCTCCCGCCCAAACGCTGACCGACAAGGAATATCAGCAGATGCGAGACGCGGCCTTGAAGATAATCAGGGCCATAGGTGTGGAAACCGGCGGTTCCAACATCCAGTTCGCCCTTAACCCTTCTGACGGGACCCTTTACGTCATCGAGATGAACCCGAGAGTATCGAGAAGCTCCGCGCTGGCTTCCAAGGCCACCGGTTTTCCCATAGCGAAAATAGCATCCCTTTTGGCGGTGGGTTATACCCTTGACGAGATACCAAATGACATCACCCGGAAGACCCCGGCTTGTTTCGAGCCGACGATAGACTACTGTGTGGTGAAGACCCCGCGTTTCACCTTCGAGAAATTTCCCGGCGCTGACAGCCGGCTGACTGTTCAGATGAAATCCATAGGTGAGGCCATGGCCATCGGAAGGACGTTCAAGGAGGCGCTTCAGAAGGCTGTCCGGTCGCTGGAAATCGACCGATATTCCCTATGCGCACGCCACATCGAGGCCGGCCTGACACTGGCTCAGCTCAAGGCGAAGCTCAAGACCAACTGCTGGGACAGGCTCTGGTACATCGCGGAGGCCTTCAGGAGAAGGCTGTCTGCCAGGATGATTCATGATCTTACCAAGATCGACCCGTGGTTTCTCGGTAACATCTCCCAAATAGTATTGTTCGAGGAAAAGGTAAGATCGACCGGGCCGGGCGGGCTTAAGGCGGCCATGTTGCGCCGGGCGAAGGAATACGGCTTCAGCGACAGGTATATGGCGGAACTTCTGGGCTGTGCGGAGGACGACTTCAGGGCTCGCCGCCGCTCGCTGGGCGTGGAGCCTGTTTTCAAGACGGTCGATACCTGTGCGGCGGAGTTCGAGGCAAGTACACCTTATTTTTATTCCAGCTACGAGCGGCACTGCGAGTCCGAACCTTCAACCGCTAAAAAGGTCATGATACTCGGCGGCGGTCCCAACCGTATCGGCCAGGGCATAGAGTTCGACTACTGCTGTGTCCATGCTGCTTTCGCCCTTCGCGAGATCGGCATCGAATCCATCATGGTCAACTGCAACCCTGAGACGGTTTCGACCGACTATGACACCTCGGACAAGCTTTATTTTGAGCCGCTCACGCTCGAGGATGTTCTGGCCGTAGGCATGAGGGAAAGGCCATGCGGCGTCATCGTGCAGTTCGGCGGCCAGACCCCCCTGAAACTGGCAGGACCATTGCAGCGGGCCGGAATGAAAATAATCGGGACCTCGCCGGCCAGCATAGCCAGAGCCGAGGACAGGAGGCGTTTTCGCAGGTTGATGGGCAAGCTCGGACTGCTTCAGCCTCCCGGAGGGACGTCCCGGTCGGCCGCTGAGACGATCAGGGTCGCCCGCCGGCTTGGTTATCCCGTGCTGGTAAGGCCGTCGTATGTGCTCGGGGGAAGAGCGATGCAGGTGGTTTACGACGAGGCGTCCCTCCAAGGCTGCATACACGGTGCTCTGGAGGCCTCGGGAGACCATCCGGTTCTGGTCGACAAGTTTCTCGGCGACGCCACGGAGCTGGACGTCGACGCCGTTTGCGATGGCAGGCGCGTGGTTATCGGTGGAATTATGGAGCATATAGAGGAGGCCGGGGTTCATTCCGGCGACAGCGCGTGCTGTCTGCCGGCCGTGTCTCTGGACTCTAACACCATAAGCGAAATCGAAAGGCAGACGTCCCTGCTGGCTCTGGAGCTGAAGGTCAAGGGCCTGATCAACATTCAGTTCGCGGTCAAGGAAGGCCTGCTCTATGTTCTCGAGGTAAACCCCCGGGCCTCCAGGACCATCCCTTTCGTCAGCAAAAGCACGGGGGTGCCCTTGGCCAAGATCGCTGCAAAGGTGATGTCCGGAATGAGCCTAAAGGAACTGGGCTTGACAAGTCAGCCTCGAATCGGCCATTTCGCCGTCAAGGAATCGGTCTTTCCCTTTTTCAGGTTCGAGGGGGTCGACACGATGTTGGGTCCCGAGATGTTATCCACCGGAGAGGTCATGGGCATATCCCGTGACTACGGCATGGCTTATGCCAAAAGTCAGATGGGTGCGGCCAACAGTCTTCCCGTGAGCGGGACCGTGTTTATCAGCGTCAAGGACGCCGACAAGGGCCGCGCGGTCGAAGTGGGCAGAAAGCTGTGCGATATGGGCTTTTCCGTAATGGCCACAAAGGGAACTTGCATGGAGCTGATACGCCACAACGTCCCTTCGCAGTTCGTCCTGAAGATTACAGAGGGCCGGCCCAATATCGTAGATTCCATAATAAGCGGACGAGTTGACCTTGTGATAAATACCGCGGTCGGGCGGCAGTCGGTGCTCGATTCTTTTTCCATAAGAAGAAGCGCCCTGGACAGGGGGATTTCCTACGTAACTACCATAAGGGGCGCCGAGGCCGTCGTGCAGGCGATCGACGCGCTAAAGCAGCGAAAAATAGATGTAAAATCCATACAGTCATTTTATGCGCGAGCGGAAAAGGGACGGGGAAAGTGAAGGGCATCCTGCTGCTTGAAGACGGGACGGTTTTCTCCGGGGAAGCTTTCGGAGCCCGCGGCTGCCGATGCGGCGAGGTGGTGTTCAACACCGGCATGACCGGCTATCAGGAGATATTGACTGATCCTTCCTACAACGAGCAGATAATCACCATGACGTATCCGTTGATCGGCAACTACGGCACCAACGCCGTCGACAACGAGTCGAAACGGGTGCATGCGAGGGGTCTTATAGTAAAAGAAGCTTGCGGTTATCCCAGCAACTGGCGATCGAACGAAACTCTTGGGGCCTTTTTGGAAAGGCACGGTGTGATCGGCCTGCAGGGCATAGACACGCGGATGCTGGTCAGGCATATACGCATAAAAGGCGCCATGAACGGCATTATCGCCGCAGGGGAAACAAGCATCAGGAAGCTCGCCGAAAAGCTGGCGTCATACCCCGGCTTGATCGGCCGTGATATCGTAAAGAACGTCACCACCGAGGCCGTCTACCGCTGGAACGAGCCCGTGACGGACCTGTCCGGCGACCGGTGCCTGAACGTCAAGAGCCGCTTCAAGGTCGTGGCCGTAGATTACGGAATAAAGCAAAACATCCTGAGGCTTTTGTATTCCCACGGCTGCGATCTCAAGGTGGTTCCAGCAACGGCAACCGCCGGCCGGATCCTGGCGCAAAAACCCGATGGTGTCTTCCTCAGCAACGGGCCGGGCGATCCGGCTCCGGTGGGTTATGCGATAGAAACGGTGGGGCGGCTTCTCGGAAAGGTTCCGGTCTTCGGGATATGCCTGGGCCACCAGATTCTGGCGCTGGCTCTGGGAGGGCGGACCTACAAGCTCAAGTTCGGGCACAGGGGCGTCAACCACCCCGTGAAGAACCTTCGCACCGGAAGGATCGAGATAACCAGCCAGAATCATGGTTTCTGCGTCGACATGGAATCGCTTTCGTCAAAGGACATCGAGCTAACGCACCTGAACCTCAATGACAGAACCAACGAGGGACTTCGATGCGAAAAGCTCAAGGCCTTCAGCGTTCAGTATCACCCCGAGGCTTCCCCGGGGCCGCACGATTCGTCCTACCTGTTCGGTGAGTTCGCCGCGATGATGGGAAGATAGGGGGGAATCCGAAATCCGGAATCGAGAGGGCTGTGGCCTGGGCGGACGAGCATGTTTCTTCCATATGCCGGCCGCGGCCGTGCGGCAGGTATAGGCAAGATTGCGCCAAAATCCGCCGACCGGTTCAATCGGGGCCGGTATCGGAAGTTGGTTGTCTTTGCTTTTTCAGCAGCTCTATGAAGTACCTCGCCGGCAGGCTGAGGACTTTTCCTTTTCTGACGATGATGCCGGTGGGCCTGGTGAAGTTGTCGTTTGACAGTCGCAGCGACCGGAGGGTACCGTTGGATAGTTCCTGCTCGAGTGCGGTCCGGGGCAGGATGCTTACGCCGGCGTTTATCTCTACCGCGCGTTTGACCGTTTCGATGTTATCGAACTCCATAACGCGGCGAACTATGACGTTATAGTGCGACAATATGCCGTCCACAAGGGTTCTTGTCGGAATGCCCTCTTCGAAGGCGATGAATTTCTCCAGGTGCAGTTGATGGATATCGATTTCGCGTTTTTCGTGAAACCTATGTTCCGGGCTGCACGTCAGAACGAGCGGCTCTTCTTCGAAAGGATACGTTTCAAGAGCTACGTCCTTCTTGGGGACCGCCACAAGGCCGATGTCGGCCGTTCCCCGTGCTACGGTTTCGTATATCTGCCGCGAACTGAGGTATTCCACATGTACGTTTACGTGCGGGTATCTGGTCATGAAGGTCTTTACATAGGGCGGCAGGCTGTGCAGTCCGATGCTGAAGATGGCGGCGATGTTCACCCGGTTTGCCGCGGTCTGCTGGAGGCCTTTGAGTTCATCGGTGAGCTTGTCGTATCGTTCGATGATATCCTTTGACGCCCGGTAGAGCAATTCTCCCGCCCTGGTCAATTCGAACGGTCTTTTTTTTCTGTCGATAAGCTTGCTCTTGAATGTCGCCTCGAGTCTGGCGAGCTGCTGAGATACCGCCGACTGGCTCAGGTGTTGTCTTTGAGCGGTTTTCGAGAAGCTCAGCAATTCGGCCAAGTCACGGAATATCTTGAATGTAATGATGTGCATTATAAGACATCCTTATACGCATTATTATGAAAAAAATGTTGTGTTCGCCGCTTTAAGGCCTTTATGATTGTTTTAGAAGCTTGTATTTTAAGTGTTATATTTGTTGCCTTAGTATTAGTATACTTCATAATTACAGAACATACAAGTATGCTGTTAACTTAATTTTGGAGAGAACCGCAATGGCAAACAACAGTGCAACCGAGGCCGTTTTTGAGCAGGTGCTCAGCCGCAACGCCGGTGAGCTTGAATTTCAGCAGGCCGTCAAGGAGGTACTCGATTCGCTCGGGCCGGTACTGGAAAAACATCCCGAATATATCGAAGCCAGAATCGTCGAGCGGCTCGTCGAACCGGAAAGACAGATTATGTTCCGTGTTCCCTGGCAGGACGACACGGGCGGCATTCACGTCAATAGGGGCTTCCGTTTCGAGTTCAACAGCGCTCTTGGTCCGTACAAGGGAGGGCTGAGATTTCATCCAAGCGTCAACGCCAGCATTCTTAAGTTTCTTGGGTTTGAGCAGGTCTTCAAAAACGCCCTGACTACATTGCCGATGGGAGGCGGCAAGGGCGGGTCCGACTTCGACCCCAAGGGCAAAAGCGACAGCGAGGTGATGCGTTTCTGTCAGAGCTTCATGACCGAGTTGTGCAGGCACATAGATCCTGATACGGACGTTCCTGCGGGCGACATCGGCGTGGGGGGGCGCGAGATAGGCTTTATGTTCGGCCAGTACAAGCGGATATGCAATCAGTTTGTCGGCGTTCTGACGGGAAAGGGCTTGAGCTGGGGCGGTTCGCTTATCCGACCCGAGGCCACCGGCTACGGTTGCGTCTACTTCGCCGAGGAAATGCTCAATTCCCGCGGCGAAACTTTCGAGGGCAAAACTTGCACCGTTTCCGGCTCGGGCAATGTGGCGCAGTATACAATCGAGAAACTCAACCAGCTGGGGGCCAAGGCAGTCAGCCTTTCCGATTCCAACGGTACTGTTTACGATCCGGCGGGAATCGATTCGGAGAAACTCGCTTTTGTGATGGAATTGAAAAACCTGAGGCGCGGCCGTATAAAGGAGTATGCCGATAAGTTCGGTGTCGAGTACCTTGACGGCAGGGGGCCGTGGGAGATCAAGTGCGACTGCGCATTCCCCAGCGCCACGCAGAACGAGATCGACGAAACGGACGCCAAAACATTGCTGGGAAACGGTTGTTTCCTCGTCGCCGAGGGGGCCAACATGCCCAGTACCCCTGAAGCAGTCGAGAAATTTCTGGACCAAAAGATACTCTACGGGCCGGCGAAAGCGGCTAATGCCGGCGGGGTGGCCACATCCGGTCTGGAGATGTCACAAAACTCTCAGCGTCTTTCCTGGACCCGCGAGGAGGTGGACCGCAGGCTGCATGACATTATGGTTTCCATTCACAGGCAGTGCTTCGAGACCGCCGAAGAGTATGGTCAGCCCGGCAACCTGGTCATCGGGGCGAACATCGCCGGTTTCGTCAAGGTCGCCGACGCCATGCTCGACCAAGGGCTCGTTTGAGTTGACACTGCCGGGCGGATTTAGTCTAATCTCGCCGAAGTCGGCTGGGCAAACGCGTGAACGTTTTGAGAAGGGAGAATTTCCATGCCGAGGCGGGACGACATAAAGAAGGTCATGATTATCGGCTCGGGTCCTATCATAATAGGGCAGGCTTGCGAGTTCGACTATTCCGGAACCCAGGCGTGCAAGGCCCTCCGCAAGCTGGGTTATGAGATAGTGCTGGTCAATTCCAACCCGGCCACGATCATGACCGACCCCGGCATGGCCGACGTGACATACATCGAACCTCTGAACGCCCGGACCGTGGCCGGAATTATCGAGACTGAGCGTCCCGATGCGCTTCTGCCGAACCTCGGCGGGCAGAGCGGGCTCAATCTCGCTTCCGAGCTGGCCAGGGAGGGCGTGCTCGACAAGTACGGTGTCAGGGTCATAGGCGTCCAGATAGATGCGATAAAGCGTGGTGAGGACCGTATCGCCTTCAAGGAGACCATGAACAGGCTGGGCATAGAAATGCCCGTCAGTATGGCGGCGTTCTCTATTGAAGAGGCAGAAGCTATAGCTGATAGGATCGGCTATCCCGTTGTGATCCGTCCGGCTTACACCATGGGCGGCACCGGCGGCGGTGCGGTTTTCAACGTCGAGGAGCTTAGGACTGTGGCGGCCCGCGGCCTTGCGGTCAGCCTGGTAAAGCAGGTCCTCGTCGAGGAGTCGGTGATCGGCTGGGAGGAACTGGAGCTGGAGGTGGTCCGCGACGCCAAAGGCCAAAAGATAACCGTATGTTTCATCGAGAACGTGGATCCTATGGGCGTTCATACCGGGGACTCTTATTGTACAGCCCCGATGCTCACCATCGACGGCGAACTTCAGCAAAGACTGCAGAATTACTCCTACGACATCGTCGACGCCATCGAGGTGATAGGCGGAACAAACATCCAGTTCGCGCACGATCCGGCCACCGGTCGTGTGGTTGTTATCGAGATCAACCCCAGAACATCCCGCTCGTCGGCCCTGGCTTCCAAGGCAACCGGTTTTCCGATAGCCTTCGTTTCCTCGCTTCTGGCGGCCGGTGTCACGCTCGATGAGATTCCTTACTGGCGAAGCGGAACTCTCGAGAAATACACTCCCTCAGGTGATTATATCGTTGTGAAATTCGCCCGGTGGGCCTTTGAGAAATTCAAGGGAGTCGAGGACAAGCTCGGTACCCAGATGAAGGCCGTCGGAGAGGTGATGAGCATCGGCAAGAACTATAAGGAGGCGTTCCAGAAGTCCATCCGCTCACTGGAGACCGGTAGGTACGGGCTGGGGTTTGCGAAGAATTTCCACGATCTGGCGCTCGACGATCTGATGGCGAAACTGAGTGATGCATCGAGCGAACGTCAGTTTATCATGTACGAGGCCCTGCGCAAAGGCGCCGGCATAGAGGCTCTTTACGAGAAAACTCGCATAAAGAGGTGGTTCATTGAGCAGATGAGGGAACTTGTCGATCTCGAGCAAAAAATCCTCGGGCACAAAGGAAAATACCTGCCGGATGATTTGCTTTTGCAGGCGAAAAAAGACGGTTTTTCCGACAGGTATCTGGCGAAGATTCTCGATGTTGATGAGGAATCGATCCGTCGTCAACGCACGGCGCTGGGGGCGGTGGAGGCATGGGAGCCGGTTCCGGTAAGCGGCGTGGAGGACGCCGCGTATTACTTCTCGACGTACAACGCCGCCGACAAGGTCGAGGTCAGCGACAAACGCAAGATAATGGTTCTGGGCGGAGGACCCAACAGAATCGGCCAGGGGATAGAGTTCGACTACTGCTGCGTTCATGCAGCCTTCGCGCTTCGCGACGAAGGCTACGAGTCGATCATGGTAAACTGCAATCCGGAAACCGTCTCCACCGATTACGACACCTCCGACAAGCTTTATTTCGAACCACTGACCGTGGAGGACGTTCTAAGCATCTACGAAAAGGAAAAGCCAGAGGGTGTGATAGTTCAGTTCGGAGGACAGACCCCGCTGAACATCGCCGGCGAGCTGGCGGCGGCCGGTGTCAAGGTAATCGGAACCTCGCCTGAGACCATAGACCTTGCCGAGGACCGGGATCGTTTCCGGGCCACGATGCAAAAGCTGGGCATACCGATGCCGGAGTCGGCAATGGCGGCCAGCATAGAACAGGCCACCGCCATCGCTGAGCGGATCGGCTATCCGCTTATGGTAAGGCCGTCCTATGTGCTGGGGGGTCGCGGCATGGAGGTGGTGCACGACGAACAGATGATGCGGCAATACGTGGCCGCTGCCGTCGACGTGACCCCTGAGAGGCCGATTCTTATCGACAAGTTCTTGGAAAATGCAACCGAGGCCGAAGCAGACGCCATCAGCGACGGCACCGACGCCTTTGTGCCGGCGGTCATGGAGCATATAGAGCTTGCCGGGATACATTCCGGGGATTCGGCTTGTGTTATCCCTCCCGTTAGCATCCCCCAAAGACACCTCGAAACCATCCGCGGGTATACGCGCAAAATAGCGACCGAATTGAAGGTCGTTGGCCTGATGAATATGCAGTACGCCATAGCGGGGGAGACTGTCTACGTGCTCGAGGCCAATCCCAGAGCTTCCAGGACGGTGCCGCTGGTTTCAAAGGTATGCGGCCTTTCGATGGCGAGGCTGGCAACGCAGGTGATGCTTGGAAGGAAACTTGCCGACCTTGACTTAAAGCAGCGGAATATATCCCACTTCGGTGTCAAGGAGGCGGTTTTTCCTTTCAATATGTTCCACACCGTCGATCCGCTGCTGGGTCCCGAGATGCGTTCGACCGGAGAAGTGCTGGGAATTGCCGATTCTTTCGGCCTGGCCTTCTATAAGGCGCAGGATGCTACGAAGCTGCCGCTCCCGCAGGAGGGTACGGTTTTGATCACTGTTGACGACAGGGACAAGAAGGGCGTACTTCCGGTAGCGAAGGAATTCCAAAAGCTGGGCTTCGGAATCATGGCCACCGAGGGGACCTGTCGGTTTCTCAAGGACAACGACTTGGCCGCCGAACACGTGCTGAAGATGCACGAAGGCAGGCCGAACATCGCCGACGCGATAAAGAACGGCAGGGTGCAGCTGATCGTCAACACCCCCAGCGGCAGGTTGAGCAAGCATGACGATTCATACATCCGAAAGGCCGCCATCCAGTACAACCTGCCTTATATCACGACTCTGGCGGCGGCCGCAGCCGCAGTCAAGGGCATCGCCGCTGTAAGGAACGCCCCCGGCGCTGTAAAATCACTGCAAAGCTATCACGCGGCCCTGAAGTAAGCGCCAGCCTGGGGGTGTTGCGGTCTACTGAAGAGGTTTTGCGGTTTCTTTCCGCGGCAGGCCGGACGGCCGCCTTTCTGGCATTTTCGTCTCAAGTGTATCGTACGGGCCAGCCCGTTCCGGCAGGGAGGATGTAAACCGTTTGTAAGAAAGAAGTTAGGTGTTTAGCAAAAAAAACACGTAAATCTGAAAAAAAAAGTTGACAAAGCAGATGTGCTTTGTTATAGTCATTATTGGCACATAAGTGCTTGGAGAAGAAGTAAAAATACGCCCCTCCGGTATTTGAGGGGGATGTGAGATGAAGGAGGTATTTTATGTTGAGGAAGGGCTTTTTCTGTCTTGTTTCCATTCTTTTTGTATCAGGCACGGCCCACGCGACACTTGCGCCCGGTACAACTATCCAGGATTACTTGCCGCAGATCAGCGGCAAGGTTCCGAGTGCGGGAATCGCGGGATTCAATCACGCCATTCAAAACCTGAACGGGTTTAGTAAGGCGCAAGGATTGCCTTTCAGCTGGCAGGGCCAGATGTCATGGAATACCGGTTCTGGCATCATCGGCATCACAAAGCTTGAGTTCGACCCGGATCCGTACGTCTTGTGCAACCAGATTTTTTACAACAATACGGCCAACACGCAGACGTACCAGGCGACCATAACGCAGCCGGCGTATTTGAGTTCCCTGTCAAACCAGGTGTACGGTTCGATTGTGGTCAGCCTTCAGGATTCAGACGATCCGATCAACGGTTCGATGTTGTCAGACAACAATACGCCCATTTACAAGGCTTTCATCGACGGAGTATTGGTCGATACTCTGCTGGATCCGTCGTATTCACTGATGACATCGCCGCCAAACAATACGATCGGTTCGGGCTTGAGGGAGTTCGGCTGGAATCCTTATACAGGTGCCGTGAACAATAACATATCAATCACTGTCGAGCTGAATCTTTCTCCTGGGGATACCGCAACGGTTCTAAGCAGATTCGATGTGAAGGTCATTCCGGAGCCGTCGATGATGCTCTTGGTGGGCTTCGGCGGTCTTCTGCTGAGAAGGCGACATAGCCGGTAAGAGAGTCGCAAGGGAACAAGCAGTACGGCGCCTGTAGTTGGAGCCTGGCACGGCGATGCGGTAGATTCCATGCCCAGCGTTTTCAACTTGCATCCTAACTTTTTAATCCCGCGGTGCCAGCCGGACGATGTGGGGGTGATATTTATCGGGCGTATTGTTTGCTCCCAAGAAACTGCCTTCTGCAGCGAGCTGAAAAAAGTATCGTGACCATTTTTTCTCCCAGTCCCCGAAGACGGCTTAAACAACACTTTCACGCTTTCAAACGTTGCCTCCGTCCGGAATTGTCTTGTCATCTGCGCGGACGGAGATTAGAATTGCCTATAGTTCTATTCCGCCTTTAAGGCGGTTGGAGAGGTGGCCGAGTGGCTTAAGGCAACGGTTTGCTAAACCGTCGTAGGGGCATATACCTCTACCGCGGGTTCGAATCCCGCCCTCTCCGGTAGGAGAGGGGGGATGAGAACACGCCACGTCGCGCAGCGACGTTCACGCGGGTTTGACATCTTTTATCATCCAATTCCACCCGCAGATTCCGTGGAAGAACCTAAAAAACAAACAACTTTCTGCGATACAACCTCGCACATCAGCTGAAATGGTTCCAGGTCGAGGTTGTATACCTTGACAACATCTTCGTACTTTTGCTGTTCCGGAAGCATAGCGGCAAGGGAATTGGGCATCCGGTTCAACAGGAACTTGTTGAACACGACGCCTTTTTGCCGGGAAAAAGGGCCACGTAGAAGATGTCGGTCTCGACGAGATCCTGGAAAAAGTGTGTTCCGAAGGAAAGCTCCGGTATAAGGTTGCCGCCCTCGTAGGCTACCTCGACCAGTGCCGTAGCGCGGCTGATCTCCGCGAACGTCACCGGAACGCCCAGGCTGGGGGTGGTCGTTCCCCACCGGCCGGGCCCCAGCAGCATGGTCGGCGTTTGTCGCCTGTCGGCTATCTGCCGATTCAGCCTGCCTATGAGCCTGGCGACGCTGTACTTTTCCGAAATAGGCATTTCGACGTACGCTTTGGGTTCGACGAGGATGATCCTCATGATGGGGTGGGTTATGCTGCCTCCCATCGTGTAGCCCTGCGAGGCGAAAAGGATCCTTTCGGGCTCGATGTCCTGAGGAATCCGCACCTCGGCCTGAAGGCCCTTCGTCTGCAGCGGGCGGCATTGCACCAGGTTGATCCGAAAGCCGCTGTCTGCTGTAAAGTTGACGGTGAATTCTATGTCCACCGGATATTGGTAGCGGGCCTCCAGTATCCTGAGCATCTTTTGCATCACTTTCGTGAAATCAGTTTCCGAAAGCAGCTTTTTGAATGTCAGGGTCCATGACCTGCGGCCTTTCATTCCCATTTGTTTCATTTTTCGCTCGGTTTGGGGGTCCCGGCTGGCCAGCAGATCCATGAGTAAATCCATTTTTTCGTTGAGAAGATCAAAAATGCCGACGGTTTTCAGGCGGTTGCGGCCGATATCCAGAACGTCGGCGTAATGCTGGGAGAACCTGGTTGCATCTTCCCGATCCGCGTATGGTCGAAGCAGCGGCTGGTCCAGGGCGATAGTCTGGGGATAATCGTCTTCAACCCGGTCAACCGCCCTGGTGCCCAGACCGAATACGAGCCGGAGCATGCCGGCTTTCGGATCGAGCTGCGGTTTCCAGACGAAAGTGTTGTGGGAGACGCCCACGCCTGCCAGGTCCGGAAAGAAATACGCGTTCTTGTAAGAACCGGATACCCTCTGTACAAGAAGGGCCATCTGCTCGTCCTGCCGGTCCAGGCCCCGCTGCAGGCGGTATACCAGCGCGTCCTCATTCATTGTGCTGGCATATATCTTGCGCACAGCCTCTTCGAATGCCTGGTATCGCTGATCGGGGTCGCCCTGATTCACAAGGAACAGGCTCTCGTACTTTCCGGCGAAGGCGTTGCCGAAGGAGTCCTCCAGCAGGCTGCTGGAGCGAATGATTATCGGCGACTGACCGAAATACTCTATTATCTCCGTGAAACGTTCGCGGACCTGGTCTGGAAACCTGCCGGCGAGCATCTTCTGCTTCATTTCACCGGCGACTTCGAAGTAGCCTTTTGGGGTCTTATGTTCCATCAGCAGTTTCCACCAGCCGTTTTCGACGATGTAGCTGTAGAACACGTCCGATCCTATATAGAACGAGTCGTGGGGTTCGAGGTACCTGCTCCAATCCGTAGATTTGTCCTGGGTGAGGATCCTCTGAGCTATCAGCATGCCGGCGGCCTTGCCGCCGATAAAGCCGCTTCCGATCAGTCTGTTCTTGATGGCTATGAAATCGGCCAGGGTAAAATTATCCCATGCCAGTTGAGCGATTCTTTTTTCCCGGCCGATCATTATCCGGCAGAGTTCTTGAACGAGGTCTTTGACCTCTTTTGAGTCCGCCGGCGCGTTTGCCAGTCTGTCCGCCCGTATAAACAAGCGGTCCCAGTAGTCCAGCGTCCTGGTCGACGCGCCAAGGCCCTTCTGCCATATATGAGAGAACAGCCTGCTGGTGTCGACGCTGCTGCCGACGGGCACGAATTCTTCGCCGCGCTGCAGGTGAGGAAGAAACATGGTCGGCGAATATCGCTCCCATACTTTGAGCGGATGGACGTAGAATTTGCCGTTCGAAGTGTAAACGTCCAACAGAAGCTGGGTCGTTTCCCGGATGCGGGCAATTGTCTGGAAAGAATGGTGTTGGCGCAGTATTCCGAAATAAGCGAGGGTGTCCAGTTCGAAAAGATAGGGGCAGGTGACCATGAAGAAATTGCCGATCATCAGATCGGTCGCCCAGGCGCTTAATAAATCCGACAGGCAGTCGAAGACATAATAGGCCTCGGGGCCCTGCTCGGAGATTATCTCGTGTATCTGAGAGGAAAAAGTTTCGAAGCCTCCCCTTGCGTCAAGCCGGCAGACCTTGACACCCCGCAGCTTGTCGATCAGGGGCCGGTGACCGGCGAAACGCATGTAGACGACATTTCGCTTGTCCCGCAGCGCCCGCTCGGCGTATGGCGCTGCGAAATGCGCATAGTCCGCCACGCTGTCGACCTGCCAGACTACGTTGTCGCCTTTTTTCAGGTCGCAGAGTATCTTGTCGAGGCCTTCAAGGCCGGTGCTCGCCCATGCCGCCATAGACAATCCTGCAAACTCAAACTTGTATAACGGCGTCCGATGATAGCTTAACGGCCGCCTTGATAAAAGTACAATTTGAGGGCACCGCCAGCAAATGCGGTCTTGACCGATGAGGCCGGCTTTGTATAAAATGCTTAATTGTCTCAACGGCGGGATTATGTATCCGATGCAAGAACGGTCACTATTGAGAAGGAGGACAAGGACTATGGTACATAAAGCTTTTTGTTTCGCGGCGGCCGCGCTTATGGTGGCGGCGGTGGTGCAGCCGGTCCCGGCCGCGAACACGTTGTGGCAGGAACGGCCGATACAGCTTGGTACCAGCGGGGGGAATATCAACGACAGCATGTCACCTTACTGCTGTACCGGCACCCTCGGGGCGCTTGTGGAGGACGGTACGGCGCAGTACATTCTCAGCAACAACCACGTTTTGGCCCGCTCGGGCGCGGCTTCGGCCGGCGAGGCCATAATCCAGCCCGGTCTGGTGGACCAGGGTCCGGTTTGTTACGCCGATACGGCGGACACCGTGGCTTACCTGAGCGATTTTGTAGCGCTTAACTATCTCGGACAGAAGGGGCCACCGATGAACTCGGTCGATGCCGCGATCGCCGAGGTTGTCGCCGGTACCGTCGATCCCGACGGGCTGATACTCGATATCGGACAGGTCGATTCGCAGACCGCTCCGCCTCAGGTCGGGCAGGCGGTAAAGAAAAGCGGCCGAACCACCGGCCTTACCAGGGGTACGGTGGGATCGATAAAGGTTACCGTGGATGTGGGCTACACCGATTACTGCGGTGGAGATGTGACGAAGGTCGCCCGCTTCAAGAACCAGATTCTGATCAGCAGCGCGGGTTTCTCGGCCGGCGGCGACAGCGGCTCGCTTATAGTCGAAGACGTTGAAAGCAACCCCAGGGCCGTGGGTCTGTTGTTCGCCGGAGCATCCGACGGCGGTTTCACGATCGCAAACAGGATAGACGATGTGCTAAGCGCATTTAACGTCAGCCTCATCGGAGGCCAATCGCAGAACGGCTCGGGTGACGGCACCGGCACTATAGAGGGTACCGTTGCAGACGCCGCCAGCGGAATCCCCATAGCCGATGCGCGGGTTAAGACGGACACTGGCCAGTCGACCAAGACCGATGCGAATGGCTTTTATATTATGGTCGAGGTGCCGGCCGGGGGCCGCACGGTCGAGGCGGCCGCGAAGGGTTACCTCTCGCAGGACAAGGCCGTGGAGGTGGTGGCCGGCGAGCTTCGGGTGGCCGATTTCGCCCTTGATGAACGCGCGACAGGCAAGCCGTCGAAGAGTACGGGCCTTGCGAGAGCGATCGAGGCTAAGAGCCGGCACGAAGGGCGGATCATGCGCATCGGCGGTGTGGTGGGCGTGGGAGTGGGTCTGTCGGAGGCGGGTGAGGCCGTCGTCGAGGTCTACCTGGAGGCCGATATGCCCCGGGCCCGGATTCCACAAGCCGTTGACAAGGTGCCGGTGAGAGTGATAGTAACGGGTCCCTTTGTGGCGTATTAATGCTTTTCTTCGGAAAATCGCCTCTTTTTCATTTTTTTCTTGACTTGTAGGGGATTATGCGTTATTATTACAAATTGCGGTGAATATTCTTTCATCTCTCAAGAGTATCCCCGAATAAGAAAATTTGAGAGATACCGTATGTGTGGCTTGGGCAACAAGCCAAGGAGCAGTACAAGTGAGTACAGGTACAGTAAAATGGTTCAATTCAAGCAAGGGATTCGGTTTTATCAATCCGGACGACGGAGGCGAAGATTTATTCGTCCACCATTCGGAAATTAAGACCGCTGGTTACGCATCGCTCGAAGAAGGACAAAAAGTCCAGTTCGACGTTGGTCAAGGCAAAAAAGGACCGTGCGCGACCAATGTAACCCCCAGCTAAGCGAAAGCGGTTGAGAACGAAAGGCCCTGCGCAATCGCAGGGCTTTTTTATGCGCGTTCCGCACTGAGATGCGAATTCTAAATCAACGCACCCACTTCTGCGTTTTGTGTGTATTCGAAGCGGATGCCGCCGCGGAGCAGGCAGACCCCTCCCCACGATCGATTTTTCGTGCTCGTGGTCAGTGAGGCGGACTTGACTGGCGCACGGTACGTAACTAACATATGGCGTTGTGAAGAGCCTTTTTACAGCATTGCCGGGGCCTTCAGTTGTCGTAAGCCGCTCTTTCAGAACGTAGAAAATGCCGATGGCGCTTAAAAAGAATCTTGGTCCCCTCCATGTCTTCTGCATAGCTGCGGGGGCGATGATAAGTTCGGGCATTTTCGTGCTGCCCGGCTTGGCGCATGCAAGGGCCGGACCGGCGATGATCGTATCGTATTTTCTTGCCGGCCTTTTGGCCGTTGTTGGTATGCTCAACGTTGCAGAATTGGCCACGGCGATGCCTCGGGCGGGCGGTGATTACTTTTTTGTTACCCGCAGCATGGGACCCGCTGCCGGTACGATCGCCGGGTTGCTGACGTGGTTTTCCCTGACCCTGAAGAGCTCCTTCGCCCTGATCGGCATGGGGGCGTTCTTTAGGATTGTGGTGAACCCCGCCTTGCCGGCCGCGGCGGTTCAGTTGGTGGCGTTTGGACTTTGCCTGTTCTTTGTAGGGATGAACATTGTCGGAACGCGCGGCGTCGCGACATTGCAAGTCTGGCTCGTTATGGGGCTGCTGGCGCTGATGGCCTTGTATATCGGGATGGGGCTTCCGGCCGTTCGCCCGGAGCACTTCGACCCGGTTGCTCCGAAGGGACTTCCCGCCGTGCTGTTCACCGCCGGTTTCGTTTTTGTGGCCTACGGCGGACTGCTGAAGGTTTCCAGCGTCGCCGAGGAGATTCGTAACCCCGGACGGGCCATACCGCTTGGAATGATGCTCGGTCTGCTGACGGTGATGACATGCTACACGCTGATGGTTCTTGTTACCACCGGGGTGCTTGGCGGCAATACGCTTAACGGCTCACTTACGCCTATATCTGACGGAGCTGCCGTTTTCATGGGAAAGTGGGGCGCCGTGTTGATGGGATGCGGCGCGGTGCTGGCCTTTATCTCAACGGCAAATGCGGGCATACTGGCCGCCTCGCGGTATTTGCTGGCCTTGAGCCGCGATGAACTGGCGCCTTCTTTCTTAAAGAGTGTCAACCGGCGTTTCCAGACCCCGCATAACGCTGTGGCGCTGACCGGCGCGCTGGCGGCGGCGGCTCTCGTTCTGAACCTGAATATCCTCGTCGAGAGCGCATCGACCGTTTTGATTCTCAGCTACGCCATTTCCTGCCTGTGTGTTGTCGTCCTGCGCGAAAGCAGGCTGCAGAACTATCGCCCTCAGTTTCGCGCACCACTTTATCCGTGGCTGCAGGTAATCGGAATCGCTGGGTTTGCACTGTTGATTTTCGAAATGGGCATAGAAGCCTTCATTATCAGCTGCGCTCTTGCCCTGTTCGGGTTCCTGACCTACTGGTTTTACGGACGTGCACGGGCGACCCGGGAGTACGCGCTTCTTCATTTGCTTGAAAGACTCACGGCGAGAAAGCTTGCGACAGGCATGCTTGAAACCGAACTCAAGCAGATCATCCGCGAACGGGACCTCATCGTCCCGGACCGCTTCGACATGCTGGTCGAAAAGTGCCCGGTTCTGGATATTTCCGTTTCGCTATCAAGGGATGAATTCTTCGAGCGTGTCGCCTCCGCGATGGCTGGCAGTGTTGGCATGGCGCCACGTGAGTTCATCAAACTTCTGGCCGCCCGCGAGCGGGAAAGTTCGACAGCGTTAAGCCCGGAGCTGGCCGTACCTCATGTTATAATGCCCGGAGAAGGGCCTATGGAAATGCTCATAGCTCGTTGTCGGCAAGGGGTCCGATTCAGCGCTGAGGCGCCGGCCGTAAAGGCCGTTGTCGTTCTTGCCGGGCCCAAAAAGCAGCGTAATTTCCACCTGAGATGCCTGGCGGCGATCGTGCAAATAGTGCAGGCGTCCGACTTCGAGCGGCGCTGGCGAAACGCCGGTAACCGGCAGGCCCTGCGTGACATCTTTCTGTTGGGCCAGCGAAGCCGCCAATAGCACCGTTTCCCGTGGTTACGGTACTTACGGATTGTACCGCCGGGGGGCGGTGGACAGGAAGCTTTCAGATCGTGCCGCGCAGCGCCAGGTGTCGAATGACATCGCCCGAATTTATGGTGGTTCCATTGCAGCAGCCTGTCACGTTGCAGAACGATATGGCGTTGTTATAGTCCAGCTTTTTGGTCAGACCGATTACGACCATGTCAGCATCGGGACTGCAGCTGCAGCTGACCAGCTTCTTGAACATCACTTTGCAGTGAGGGCAGTATAATTCGTCCTTGGCCCCGTCCATGAGTTTGCCGCTAAGGACAATCTTGTCGAAATCCCCCTGTATGGCGGATAGAACAAGCTCGCCTTCCATGCCCGGCCTGCTGTACCGGACCCGAAGACCGGGAAAACCGTTTATCTTATGGTCTGGATCTATAATGCTGCAGCCGTTGGGGCAGTAGGCCTCCGTAACGGCGTACCTTACCGGCTGGCCGGCGGTGCCTTCGGCATCTTTTTTCCGCTGCAGCAGCGGGATTATCAGCTTGCCGTTTTTGTTGAACATTGTCATGTTTCACCCCTTCGAGTATTACTTTAAGGGTTACCCATCCACAATGCCGTCAGGACCGCGAAATCGTCGAAGTCCACCATGCAGTCGCCGGTGACGTCGCCTGCCAGTGACTGACAA